>Ga0209692_10000994_pt1 | contig 45221 bp, 31 predicted proteins | sample tdDd472_FD_187129 | JGI IMG/M metagenome (GOLD analysis project Ga0209692, IMG submission 187129) | Marine sediment microbial communities from the Atlantic coast under amendment with organic carbon and nitrate - tdDd47.2 (SPAdes)... | ecosystem: Environmental > Aquatic > Marine > Coastal >...
GTGATTGTAATTGGATCATCTTCTAACCCTTCGTCATTACTTAATACATCTATACTTATTAATGTCTCATATTCCGTAGCTCTTGAATCATCATTAGCAACTGGAAGATGATTAACCTCATCAGTTACTGTTATACTCACTGTTGCTACATCATTGTCACCATGAGCATCACTTAATCGATATTCAAATACATCACTGCCTACATACCAACTACTTGGTGTGTAAGTAATAGTGCGATTTGCATTTACTACTAAGCTTCCATGTAATGCAGGTTGTGTGATTTCAATGCTTCCAAATCCATCTTCTAAGCCTGTATCATTCGACAGTACATTGATACCAACCGATGTATTTACTTCGGTTGTTGCATTATCATTGTTCGCAACCGGAATATAATTTGTAACTCCATCTTCTAAGACCTCGATAATTACTGTTGCTGTAGAACAATCTCCGTCAGTATCACATACCTGATATCCAAACTCTTCTCTTCCAAAGAATCCGTTGTTGGGTGTATATGATACTGAAAAATCAGGATTTACTACATAAATTCCGTTAGCAGGTTCAGGAGAAATTAACACACCTAAACCACCATCTTCTAATCCTGAATCATTATCTAAAATATCAATAATAACCTGAGTTTCATACTCAGTTGCCAAGCTATCATCAGTAGCCACAGGTATATTATTTGCTATTGGATTTACTACTATAAATACTGTTGCAATATCGTAATCACCGTGAATATCTTCAATTAGATACTCTAATGAATCATTACCAACATAATCGACATTAGGTGTATAAGTTAATGTTCTATTTGGATTTACTATTACATTTCCATTAACAGGAATTGTTTGAATTCTAAGATCTCCAAAGCCGTCATTTAGACCAATATCATTTGATAATACATTAACATCCACAGGAGTATTTACTTGGGTAGTTACATTATCATTTATTGCATCTGGTTCCCAATTAACCTCACCAACATTAATAGTTACGTAGGCTGTATCGCTATCTCCATCAGTATCCGTTACTCGATATATAAATGTTGAAGTTCCAATATAACCAATCGCAGGAGTAAACGTAATTGTATTATCAATATTATCAACAGCTGTACCTTCTAATGCATTTGGTGCTTCATCGATACTTACATCAATATCTCCATCTTCTAAACCTAAATCATTAAATAAAACATCAATTGTTACATCTGTATTTAAACTTGTTCCTCTTGAATCTCCATTTGCTAATGGGAAATCATCAGCCCAAGTAACTGTTACTGTAACTGTTGCTTCATCACAATCATTTTCAAAATCACATACGGTAAAGTTAAATGTATCATCACCATTAAATAATCCATTTGGTATATAAGTAATTGTGTTGTCTGCTTCAATAATAACTGTTCCATTCGCTGGTTCTGCCGAAATATCAATTCCTATCCCACCATTATCTAAACCATTATCGTTACTAAGAACATCTATATTAACACTATTATCTTCGTCAGTTGTAGAAATATCATCAACTACTCGTGGTGTGGTATCATCATTGTTTGTTACAGAAATATCAGGAACAATTGTAACTGTATCATATCCCACATCAGTACTCGATGGATTTGAAGTAATAATATTATATAATATATCTCCATCATTATCCGTATCATCAACTCCAGTTACTGTAATTGTTTGTTCTGAATTCCAGTCTCCTGTTGTAAATGTTAGTAAACTACTTGATACAGTTCCTTCATTCGTATTATCGGAGTTTAATGCAATTGTAACCTGATCAGTAGGCTGACTGTTTAATCTAACAGTAAATGTAGATGTTCCTCCAGCTTCTGTTGTAGTTAATCCATTAATTGGAAATACAATAACACCAGGGCTATCATCGTCGGCGTTTACAACTTCAATATCAGCTAAATTTATTCCATCATAATTTCCATCTAAACTTGTGCTTGATGCAAATTGAATATAATAAGTCTGATTTCTATCAGCAATTGCATCCTGAACTCCTGTAACAGTAATAGTTACTGGAATATCCCAATCGCCAAAACCAAATGTTACGCTACTTGTAGAAACAGTACCTTCAAGTGGATTTGAAGAACTGATACCAATAGTAACATCATTTGTTGGTTCGCTATTTAATACGATTGTAAATTCAGCAGTAGTTCCATCTTCAGATGTATTTCCTGATATTGCAGAAACAATAATCTCAGCAGCATCATTATTAACAATGGTTACATCTACATCAACAGGATTTTTATCTGAATAATTAGCATCACTACTGGTAGCTGCACCAGTTACTATGTTGAAATTTGCATCAAAATCATCGATATCATTATCAACAGGTGAAACAGTTACCAGTTTTGGTGTGTTCCAATCATTAACTGCAGTTGTAAAACTAACACTTGCTGGTGATACTGTAGATTTACTTGTATTTTCTGAAGTTATTGGAATACTCACATTATCAGTTGGACGACTTCGTAATGTTATACTAAAAGTTTCATCAGCACCATTTTCATCTATAGATAAAACTTCAGGATTTACGGTAAATCCCCAAGTATCATCATCCTGGTTGGTTAAAGAAATATTTGTTATCTCTAATTCTGAATATAACGGATCTGTGCTTATTCTTGTAGTAGTTACAATTCCATACGCAATATCACCATCATCAATATCATCATTTTGCCCTGTTATTGTAACTAACTGATTATTCATCCAATTAGATGGTGTAAATTCTAAACTTAAACTATCAGTAACGCCTTCTGTTAAATCATCTGAAAGTAAATCAATTGTTACATTAGCTGTAGGTTCAGTATTAAGTCTAATATTGAATTGTGCAGTAGCTCCTCCTTCATTCGTATACAAACCATTGAATGGATTTACTGTAAAACCTACTTCATCATTATCAATATTTGTAACATTTACATCGTCTGGGTTGATAGAATTATAATTTCCATCACCACCATTAACCATATCTAATTCTACAGTATAAGGTATATCTCCATCATCTACATCATCATCTTCGCCCGTTATTCGAACTGTTTGTGTAATATTCCATTCATTTGGTATAAATCTAATATTTGAAACTGATGTTGTACCTTCTGTTGCATCGTCAGAAGCTATATTAATTGTCACATCTGCCACTGGACGGCTATCCAATACAACCGTAAATTCAACCCAATCACCAGCCTCGGTAGTTTCAAGATTTGCTGCTGCTGTAACAGTAACTCCAGCAACATCATCATCTAAATTGGTAAGTGTAACATCGTCTGGATCTACAGCTAAATATTTAGCATCTCCTACAGTTATTGATGTTTTTATAACATAAGTGCTATCACCATCATCATATTCATCATCAACTCCTGTTACAGTTACAGTTCTAACTTGATCCCAATTTAAAGTTGTAAAAGTTATAGCTGCTAAATCAACTATCCCTTCGTGTGTTTTATCTGATACAAATGCAATAGTAACATTTGTTGTAGGACGAGTTTGTAATACAACATCGATAGTTACTGTACCTCCAGCTTCAGTAGTTTCTAAAGGAGCTGATGGTGTTATTGTTACACCAGCATTGTCATTGTCAATATTAGTAATATTCACATCGGCTGGATCAATAAGTGTATAATTAGCATCTGCACTGGATGATAATGAATTATTTATTGTATAGGCTACATCATCATCATCAACCTGATCGTCAACGCCAGTAATTGTAATTGTAACAGCACTATCCCAATCTGTGTTGTCAAATGTAATGCTACTTGCAGAAACCGTTCCTTCTGAAGTATTTCCTGAACTAATTCCAATTACTACATTTCCTGTTGGTTCTGAATCCAAAACAACAGAATACTGAGCAATACCGCCAGCTTCAGTTGTTTCCATAGGACTTTCAAGTTCAGTGACTGTAATACCCGCAGTATCATCATCCTGATTTGTAAATGGAACAGTAGTGTTTTGTGCTGCACCATAATTTGGATCAGTACTACTTACACTTACATTTATATCATAATTTTGATCATTATCATCAATATCATCATTTTGACCTTGTACCGTAACTGTTTGTGCTTCGTACCAATTAGCTGGTGTAAATGTGAAGCTTCCTCCAATAGATACTACTCCTTCCGTAGCATCGCCTGAAATAGAGGTTATTGTAACATTATTTGTTGGTTCAGTATCTAAAACAATAGTGTATGAATCCGTTCCACCAGCTTCAGTAGTTATTAAACTTCCTGTATAATTGATTGTTATTCCAGCAACATCATCATCCAGGTTAGTAACTGGAACATCATCAACATCTATATTATTATAATTACCATCGGCACTACTGCTATTTGAAGTTGTAATAGAATATGGAATATCTCCATCTTGAACATTATCATCAACTCCTGTAACAGTTACAGTTTGTGCTGACCAGTCTAAGTTTGTGAAAGTAACTATTACTGGACTAACAGTACCTTCATTAGTATTTGTAGATGAGATATTTATTGTAACATCTGCAACTGGTTGTGTATTTAATTCAATTGTAAATGATGTAGTTCCACCAGCTTCTGCTGTTTGTAAACCACTTCCTTGTGTTACATTTATTCCTGCAATATCATTATCAGAGTTCGTTACATCAATATCATCTACAGATACGTTATTATAGTTACCATCACCGCTTGTTGCTGTTGTTGTAACAGAATATGTTATAGGTCCATCCTGAATAGCATCATCAACACCTGTAAATGTTACCGTTTGTTCTATATTCCACTCTGAAGGAATAAATGTTAAAGTTGCATTATCGATTGTTCCTTCTGTAGCATCTATATTACTTAAACTAATAACTACATTAGCTGATGGTTGTGAAGTTAACATGAATCCAACACTTCCACTTCCTCCTGCCTCAGTTGTACCTACTGTATTTGTTGTAAGTGTAACACCTGCAATATCGTTATCATTATTCGTAACTGAAACATCAATATCAATTAATGCTGTATATACAGCATCTCCGGAAGATACCGCTAATGTAATTATATAAGCAACATTTCCATCAATTATATCATCATCCTCTCCTGTGATAATAACTTGTTGATTTATATTCCAATCAGATGCATCAAAAGTTAGCTGAAATGCTGATACAGTTCCTTCATTTTCATTACTTGAAGTAACATCAACAATAATATCGGATATTGGTTGAGAATTTAATCTAACATTAAAACTTGCTTGATCACCATCTTCAGTAGTAATTAATCCACTTAAAGGATTTACAATAAGTCCTGCATCATCATCATCTATATTTGTAACAGAGACATTTGAAGGATTTAGTCCATTATAATTTCCATCACCACTAATTATTGCATCTGTTATTATATTAAACAATACATCACCATCATCAATTACATCATTTAAACCTGCAACTGTAATAATTTGTGGTGCATCCCAATCAGTATCTGTAAAAGTTATAGTTGTTGGAGAAACTGATCCTTCTGTCGGATCTCCAGATGAAATATCAATACTTACATTAGCTGTTGGTTCAGAATCTAAAACTATGGTAAAACTTGCTGTTCCTCCCGCTTCTGTTGTTACTAGACCACTCGTTGTAGATAAAGTGACACCTCTTGTATCATCATCTGTATTATCAACATTTACATTGTCAACAGATAATCCATTAAAATTACCATCGCTACTAGATGTTGCACTAGTTAATATTGTATATCCTTGTGTATCGTCATCAATATCATCATCTGCCCCTTGTACTGTAACAATTACACCCGTTTGCCAATTTATAGCATTTAAAGTTACAGATCCAACTGTTGCATTTCCTTCACCAGTATCGCTTGAACTTAAATTAATAACAACATCTGATGCTGGCTGACTTGTAAGACTTATATTGAAATTATCTGTTGTAAGACCATCTTCGGAAGTTATTAATCCAGTTGTAGGATTAACTATTACAATAGCTGTATCATTATCTTCATTAGTTACATCTACATTAGCTGCATCAATTCCATTATAATAGAAATCTCCACTTGTTGCTACATCAGTTATGATTGAAAAAATTTGATCACCATCAATAATATCGTCATCAACACCTGTTACTGTTACAGTTTGAGCTTCAGACCAATTTGTTGTTAAAAAAACAAGTTGAGAAACAGCGATTGTTCCTTCATCTGTATTACTTGAACTCAATGGGATTGTCACATCTGCTGATGGTTCTGTATCTAATACTACAGTAAATTCAGCTGTTGTTAAATCTTCAGAAATATTATCATTAATTAAAGATACAGATACTCCTGGAGTGTTAACATGTATAGTAGCAGTATTAGTTAAAGTCACTTCGCAATTCCCATTATCAGCTCCAATAGTAAAAATATTATCACCGATAGATAAATCCGTATCATCGACTGTAATTTGTAATTGGGCATCTGCTCCTGGAGTACGGGACATTTCTACAACTCCTTGATAAACAATGTAATCTACACCACTCTGAGCATTGTCAATTGTTATTGTTCCATCTTTCCATGGATCTACTGTATTACCGGAAACTGCAAGACCTGTATTTGATGAATTAACAACTGTAAGTTCAAAATCTGCAGAAGTATTGACACAACCATCTTTATCTACATAGAGTGTATAATCTGTGGCAGCATCAACAGGCGAAGCACTACTAATATTTAAATTTTGACCTGTAGAAATTTCAATACCGCCCTTTTGCCAAGAATATACTCCATTTACTTCAGTTGCTGTTAAATAAATTTGTTCCCCAATGCAAACATCCACATCTCCTGTAAAACTTGTTAAAGGAGATACATCTACATTAAAATTCCTTGTAGATATACATCCGTCCTTTTCAACTGTAAGTGACCAAGAACCAACATCCACACTCCCACTGGTCTGTAATAGTTCCTTTGCAGAAGACTCTTCTGTTCCATTATATTTCCACGAATATGAGTCTGCACCATTCTCTTGGGCAATAAGATTTAAATCTTGGTTTACACAAACCGTGGTATCACCGGAAAATTGCAGATCCGGGCCTACATAAACTGAAAACTCTTCGATTACTTGTGTATATCCATCGTCTACCATTACGTATATAATAGCATCACCTGATGAGTTTGCTACTGGAGTAACAGTTACTGTTCTGTCTGCTCCTGAACCACCAATTACTACATTCGAATTAGGAACAAATGTAGGATCTGCAGAAAATCCTGTTACTGTTAGATCATCTGGATCTGTTTCAGCATCATCAATAGTAAAGTTAATTGCAGAAGTTGGAGTATTTGTACATAGAGTTTGATCTGCAATATTAGTAATTGTAGGTGGGGTATTAATAATTAAATATATAGCTTCCTGATTATTTGACCACAGCGTACTGCTCTTTGCTTCCCACATGAAACTTACTTTGCCATCCCAGTCCGTTTCAGGTGTAAAGGTTAAATCTACTAAATCATCGAAATGTATCTTCTGATCTGCTGTTACATCAATAGTATTTAATTTCAATAAACCTGCACTCGCCGGAGGTAAACTAATCACTCTTATACTATCCAAATTATCATCAAATGGTTCAAAAAATTTATATTGAAAATCTATAGTATCAAATTTAATATCCTGATTTTTCTCTCCTTCCATATATATGTCACCAACCCAAGGAGCCAAACCATTAACACATTTAGAAGCACTTTCACTAACCTGAAGACCAATACTTGTATATCCCAAATCCAAAGCATTAAACCATGTATTTAAGGTATTCCTATTCCCATTATGTCCTGTTCCACTTAAGGCTGAATGCCAAGACCATGTACGTGGTACTTTTTCATCAAAAACCAATTGAATAGAATCAGTTTCATCCATTAAATCTCCACCATCCTGATCTCCCCAGAGGTTTATCTGGCTATCATCCCAATATATTGTAGTTTCCAGCTTTTTATATGGCCTAATTGAAGATGTTATTATAGCGTCCATTTGCTCTACATCATATAAAGGAAAATGCGCAGGGCCCCTTCCTAAGAAAGTTGCAGATGCATTGCAATTACCATCTGCAACCGTCGCACCCCCATCTGTAGTAAAATTCCATAAAACATAATTAAGACCTTTTTGCATATCACGGTAGATAACTCTGTCGCTACCATCTGAAGAATATATACCGTCTTTATCTACATCTATTGTAATTGCTGTATATCCTGCAACATTAGCCTCTATTTTGAAAATTGCAACATCTTCATATGGACATGAAGGCATGTTTTTTTCCATAACAACCAAATCATGATCAAGAGGTAAGTATAAGGTATCTCGATTATAATTGTAATCCAAGAATAAAGTATCTTCCGACCATACCTGCAGCTGCGGTGGAGCTATTGTTGTATTATACCAAACACTTTGATCCGGGTCATTTAAAAATACTCTATATTCACCAATACCATTAGTTTGATCTCCTTCTAAACTTTGTGCCCGTTTAATAAAATTAGTTTCATCGGTATAAGTTGTAACACCATATGAATTTACTGCAAACACAAAAGAATAAGGGTACATTTTAAAATTAACCCTATTTATAAATTCGTCGGAAGTATATACGTAAAAGAATGCATTTACCGGATATTCAGTGAAAGATGCATTAGTAAAAGACCAACCATACGACCATAATCGACCTGCAGATTTATTTGGTTCTCCCGGATTAGTTACCACTTCATCTGAAGAATTAGTAACGGTAACATCAAAATACTGAAGTGCAAATCGCCTGTTACTTTGTGTATTTGTACCTGAAACAATATAATCATTTTCCCAAGTTTCAAATTCGATCCAATAATTACCACTTTTTGCTGCAGTAAATGATAAAGCATCATACCCCCCTGTTATAACCGTACCATTAATTGAAACTCCATTTGGCCCAGTAGTTGCTTCTGTATATGAATCAATATAACCAACATCTCCAGACTGTGCAATTATTTGTTCCGTAAATCCCGCTACTTCGATATTATCAGGATCCATTACACGAAATGTAACTCTATTCTCATTTGTATTAACATTTCCACCATAATTCGTGGTATACATAGCCATACCCAAATACATCTTCTCATTCTCATTTAGGTATATATTAATACGTTGGCTGCTGTCACAATCATACATACCGAAATCATTCCCACTAAAAGCTTGAAATTCCAACCATAGCTGATCATTCGAATTTGGCATAAATTGTTTTGTACCTTCTTGAGCATTTAATCCTAAAGTTGCGATCAGAAAAACAAATAATATATATTTTTTCATTGCTGTAAAATTTTGAAAATTATATTGATAATGGTATTCACATTTAAAACTACTTAATATTCAAGCAAATATTTTAAAAATTACGTTCTTTAAATACCTATTTAAAAGTTATTGTCACGTTGTATTTAAATTAAGCATTGACTAACAAATACTTATAACTCGAATCTTTGGTAAACAATTAAGTTTAACAAAAACCTGAAATTTGATCAACTGACTGTTTTCTATGATAAAATATAGGGCTAATAATATGTGTTATATCAAAATAACTGTTGTTTAAAACAGTTATTTAGTAAATATTAAAAAGATTTATTTTAATTCTAATTAGAAAATATCGACTCCTTCTACAAATGAGAGTTTTATTCTTTCTAACTCATCATTATAAATTCCTCCCAATTCTTCCATTTCAAGGTCATCAAATTCGTAATACCAATTTACTTTAACCTCTAATATATCTTTATTCTCTTCTAAAGCTAACAATAGATTTAACACTTTTTTAGTTGAAGAAGTATTTAAATACTCGAGCTTTAAATCTACCTTAACAATATCCTTTTTTAGATTTTTTACCCAATCTATTATCGGATCATAAAATTTATGAACGTCTTCGGGTAATGATCGTCCAAATATTTTTAAATGACCATTTGCCAAAAAGGTAATTTCTGGGGTAGAATCTGTTTTTTGAATAACTAAACTGTTCATTAAATTTTCTCGGTTTTAGTGTGTCGAAGTCAAAGTTAATTAAAAATATGTTTTTAAAAACTTTTTTTTGACTAAAAACCAACTCTTTAAGCTTCGCTTAAAATTATTGATGCATTTGGGCCTTCATTAAATAAGAGATCAACAATACTTAAATTCGGAATAAAACAATGTTTAGATTGAAAAACCTGTGTGTATTCAATGATTTTAAAGTTTTTATCAATATTCTTTTTTTTAGGATGAATTTGTTCTCTAAAATCATCCATTTCGTATTCACTGTTAAAAAAAGTTTCTGTGAAATCAATTTTCGTAGAAATATCAATATTTTCCAGAATCATTATAAGAAGTTCAGTATTGAAATCAAATAAATACTTATATTTTTTTGTGTAGAATGGTAAAAAATCATCTATATAATATTCAAAAAATGGTGAAGAATTATAAGCTGATTCTATTGACTTCCAATGCAATTTCCTCCAATTTGTATCGTAGTCAATTTGTAATTCCTTAATTAATGTTTTTGGAGCACTCTTTTTAACTGGTATCGATAATGAAATCTCTCCATTAGCACCATATATCTTACATCTATTCCTATATGTTTGTTTTATGAAATTCTCATGAGCTTCAATAATAACTTTATCATATTCTACAAACTTTGTAAAATACTGTATTGGTGCAAGATATGCGGTAGATAATATTATGTTTTTACTCATACTAAAAAATACCGGACAGCTAACTGTCCGGTGTAAGTTTATTCTGCTTTATTAATTAATGTATTAAAGAAAACATTCTGTTCCAACGAATCTTATTTAAAAATTGCTTGTCCTTATCAAGTGATAACCAAATAAAAACTGCTTTACCAACAACATGATCTTCTGGCACGAATCCCCAATATCTTGAATCAGCAGAATTATGACGATTATCTCCCATCATGAAATAATAATCCATTTTAAATGTGTAGCTTGTTACTAATTCATCATTTATATAAATATCACTTCCTTTGACTTTTAATTCATTTCCTTCGTAGGTCTCAATAACTCTATAATATAATGGTAAATTCTCCATTGTTAAATCAATAGTTACACCTTTTTCTGGAACATATAATGGACCAAAGTTATCTTCTGTCCAAGAATACTGCGCATCATGCGGAAATATAGAAATATGAGCCATATTTATATTTGTATTCTCGTATTTTGAAACAGATGTAACAGCTGGCATGTTTTTCAATTTATCAACATTTTCGTTAGTAAGCGGAAGTTCATACATTGAGCTTGATGAAATAAATCTTCTATCATCAACAGCAATATTCATACGCTCCAGATGTTTTGAGTTTATCTGAGTCCCTTTTGTTTTTACAAGATAATCATATTGCATATCTTCAAAATGCTCTTGTTTTTCTCCATTAACAAACATTTGACCATGTTTAATTCTAATTGAATCTCCAGGAACTGCTACACATCTTTTAATATAGTTTTCACGTTTATCAACAGGTCGAACTGTCATGTTAAACTGATCCCAAATATATTTTCGTGCCGTATTTTTATAAGCCTCAAACGGTTTTATTGGATTCCCAATTTGAATATCTCTTCGTTTTAATTCATCTGCATATTGTCTCGTAACAGAGTAATAATCTGACGTTTCCTGCATTTCAATAATTACAGTGTCACCAGCAGGAAAATTAAATACGACAATATCATTTCGTTTTATATCGCCAAAACCTGCTATTCGTTTGTAAGGTTTTTTAATCCATTCTACATACGACTTTTTTGACTTTGTTAGTGGCAAAGTATGATGGGCAAATGGAAAAGAAATAGGTGTATTTGGAAGTTTAGGGCCATAACTAACTTTGCTTACAAATAAGTAATCTCCTACCAATAATGTTTTTTCCATTGATGATGTTGGAATAGTGTATGCTTCTATTAAAAACATTCTGATAAGCGTTGCCGCAATTACTGCGAAAATTAATGCATCAACCCATTCAATTACAGCATTTTTAGATTTTTTCTCACCTTTTTTCTTCCAGAAAGTCCAGTTAACAAAATGAGTTATGTGCATATCGATTATTACGATAAAGCCAAATAAAAACCAAAAATTCTTAATCCAAATTACCCAAAGTAAATAAGCAAGTGATACTATAGCAAACTTAAAATACTTGTTCTTAATTATTTCTTTTAGTGTCATTTCCTTTAATTATATATTATATATTCAATATGTCGTTCATTGTAAAATAACCTTTTTTACCGATAATAAATTCAGCAGCTAAAATTGCTCCCAATGCAAATCCTTTGCGGCTTTTAGCATCGTGTTCAATTGAAATCTTATCGAAAGATGATTCATAAATTATTTTATGGTTTCCAGAGACTGATCCTTCTCTAAAAGATTTAATAGGCATCGAAGTTTCAGAATTGAATTTTTCTTTATCCCAATTTTCAACTCTTTTGTTATTATCAATAATTCCTTCGGCTAATGTAATAGCTGTACCACTTGGAGCATCTAATTTTTGAGTGTGATGTGTTTCTTCAATCTCAACATTATAGTCTGGAAATTTATCCATTATTTGAGCTAAATAATTATTTAGCTTAAATAAAATATTTACACCAACACTATAATTTGAAGCGTAAAAAAAGGTTTTATCCCCTGTTTTACACCTATTAATTATCTTGTCTAACTTATCTAACCATCCAGTAGTTCCACTTACCACAGGAACATTACTATCTAAACATAAATTGATATTATTGAATGCATTTTCTGGGGTTGAAAACTCAACAACAACATCAACTTCTTTGAAATTATCTTTAGTTATAGATTTAATATTATTTTCATCGATACGTAAAATGACATTATGCTTGCGCTCTAATGCAAGCTTTTCAATCTCTTTACCCATTCTCCCATATCCAAAAATTGCTATATTCATTCTGTTGTTTTAAAAACACTGCAAGATATTGAAAACCAAATTAAAGATTTCAAAATTTTACTTAAAAAATGTTAATTTGATTTTTCGATTGTAAATATAAAAAAAGGGAAGCAAAATAGCTTCCCTTCTTTAATATATTAAAGAAATTTTATTTCTTAACTGTTTTAACAACTTCAGCAAAAGCTTTAGGATGATTCATTGCTAAATCAGCTAATACTTTTCTGTTAAGTGCTATACCTTTTTTGTTTAATTTACCCATGAATTCAGAATATGACATTCCGTGTTCTCTAACACCAGCATTAATTCTTTGAATCCACAAAGCTCTAAAGGTTCTCTTTTTGTTTTTTCTATCTCTGTACGCATATGATAAACCTTTTTCATAAGCGTTCTTAGCAACTGTCCAAACATTACTTCTTCTTCCGAAATAACCCTTAGTGTGCTTTAAAATTTTCTTTCTTCGTGCTCTTGAAGCAACTGAGTTTACTGACCGTGGCATAATTTTTCTTTTTGTGAACGATTAGCGTCCGCTTTTTTCGGCTCTTTTTTCGGCTAATTCATCCTGATTAAAAACTTAATAATAATTCAATTAAAAGATTACTTCATGTTTAATAATAACTTAATGTTATTTTCATCAGCCTTATTAACTAAACCTGACTGAGTAAGATTTCTCTTTCTTTTTGTAGATTTTTTAGTTAAAATGTGACTTTTGAAAGCATGTTTTCTTTTAATCTTCCCTGTGCCAGTTAGCTTAAATCTTTTTTTAGCTCCGGCATTTGTCTTCATCTTTGGCATTATACTAAAATTTAAATTAAATATATTATTTTTTCTTAGCAGCCTTAGGTGCTATGAACATAATCATTCTTTTTCCTTCAAGTTTAGGCATTTGTTCAACTTTTCCTATTTCCTCCAAATCCTGTGCTAACCTAAGCAACAAAATTTCTCCTTTTTCTTTAAACAAAATTGTTCGTCCTTTAAAAAATACAAAAGCCTTAACTTTAGATCCTTCTTCAAGAAATTTCTCGGCATGTTTAAGTTTAAAAAGATAATCATGTTCATCGGTATTTGGACCGAATCTAATTTCTTTAAGAACAACTTTTTGAGTTTTTGATTTTAACTCCTTTTGTTTCTTCTTTTGCTGATAAAGAAATTTCTGATAATCGATTATTTTACATACCGGTGGATCTGCATTAGGCGAGATCTCAACCAAATCAAGTTCCATCTCATCAGCCAGTTTTAGGGCGTCCTGAATCGAGTAAACTTCTGGATTTTCAATATTTTCCCCAACTAATCTGACAGCTCTTGCACGAATTAGATTATTAATCTTGTGCAATGGTTCCTCTTTCTTAAATGGTCTTCTGTTTTTTGGTCTTGGTCCTGCTATGACTTGGTCCTCCTAAACTTTAATTAATATTAATTTATTTTATAATTTTCAACTTGTGCCTTTACTTCTTTATTAATAAAATCTGCAAATTCATCAAGCTTCATTATTCCTTTATCTCCAACTCCTTGCTGACGTACCGAAACTGTTTCATTTTCAAACTCTTTCTCACCAACAATAAGAAGATAAGGTATTCTTTTCAACTCATTATCACGTATCTTTTTACCCACCTTCTCGTTACGATCGTCAATTAAAGTGCGAATATCGCAATTATTTAGGAAATTCAAAACTTTTTGAGCATAATCATTATATTTTTCACTTACTGGAAGTACAACTACTTGGTCAGGTGTAAGCCATAAAGGAAACTTGCCTGCTGTATGCTCTATTAGAACAGCCACGAATCGTTCCATTGAACCAAACGGCGCACGATGAATCATAACTGGGCGATGTTTCTGATTATCAGCTCCTGTGTATTCAAGCTCAAATCGTTCGGGTAAATTATAATCAACCTGAATTGTTCCTAATTGCCACTGACGACCAAGAGCATCTTTAACCATAAAGTCTAATTTTGGTCCATAAAATGCTGCTTCATCATATTCTATCTTATAATTAAGATCTTTTTCCTCAACAGCCTCTAAAATTGCAGCTTCCGATTTTTCCCAATTTTCATCACTACCAATGTATTTTGAATGATCTGTCTTATGACGTAAGGAAACTTGCGCTGTAAAATCATTAAAATCAAGAGCATCGAATATAATAGAAATTATATCCATTACTTTCTTGAACTCATCCTTTAATTGATCAGGACGACAGAATATGTGAGCATCATCTTGAGTAAAACCACGCACGCGAGTTAAACCGTGTAATTCGCCACTTTGCTCGTAACGATATACTGTACCAAACTCAGCATATCTAACAGGTAAATCTTTATATGAGTGTGGTTTATGTTTATAAATCTCACAATGGTGAGGACAATTCATTGGTTTTAATAAAAACTCTTCGCCTTCGTTAGGAGTATGTATTGGCTGAAAAGAATCTTTACCATATTTCTCGTAATGACCTGAAGTAACCCATAATTCTTTTAAGCCAATATGTGGTGCAATAACTTGCTGGTAACCATATCTTTTTTGAATTTTCTTTAAAAAATTCTCAAGTCTTTCTCGCAATTCAGCTCCTTTTGGCAACCATAAAGGTAAACCCTGTCCTACTTTCTGCGAAAATGTGAATAATTCTAATTCCTTACCAATTTTACGGTGATCACGTTTTCTTGCTTCTTCCATTAAAACGAGATACTCTTCCAACATTTTTTGTTTTGGGAAAGTTATTCCGTAAACTCGTGTTAGTTGTTTGCGTTTTTCATCGCCACGCCAATAAGCTCCAGCAACACTTGTCACTTTAATTGCTTTTATATTCTCCGTGCCAGGTAAATGTGGGCCTTTACATAAATCAGTAAAATTACCTTGCTCATATAAAGTAATTGTTCCGTCTTCAAGTTCTGAGATTAGCTCAACCTTATACTCATCACCTTTTTTATTAAAGAAATCAAGTGCTTCTTCCTTCGATATCTCTTTTCTAATATACTGGTTTTTCTGACGAGCAAGCTCTAACATTTTTGTTTCAATATTTGGGAAATCAGCATCAGAAATTACTTTTCCTTCAGGTAAATCAACATCATAATAAAATCCATTTTCTATACTTGGTCCTATTCCCAATTTTATTCCCGGATATATTGCTTCTAAGGCTTCAGCCAATAAGTGAGCAGATGAATGCCAAAATGCATGTTTTCCTTCAGTATCATCCCATTTATGAAGTTTAATGCTTGCATCATTTTCAATCTTTCGCTGTAAATCCCACACTTCATCATTTACAGTAATTGATAAAACTTCTTTTGCTAATCGCGGACTTATATCTTTTGCAATTTCATAACCCGAAATCGCTTCTTCAAACTCACGTACAGAATTATCTGGTAATGTTATTTTAATCATTATAATTAATTTTCATTTTTTAGGACTGCAAAGATATAAATTCTTTGCGTAACATATTAATCAATCCTTTAAGAATTATTACTATTTTTATTCCCTCAAATATTAAATTACATTTTCATTTTGTTACAAAATTTTAAAACATCTATCATGCGAACAATAACTAACATCTTAATAGCGCTTTTAGTTCTAATTAAATCATCAACTTGCTTTTCTCAAGAACAATTTAAAGAAATAACTCTTGAAGAAATCCATACAAATAAAACGTTTAGTGAAAATACGGTAAGTGGACTAAGATCAATGAATGATGGCGAGTTTTTTACAACTTTAGAAGAAGGTCGTAAAATTGTTAAATACAGCTATACTACAGGTGAAGTTGTTGAAGTATTGTTTAATACCTTAGAATCAGACTTTTACATTGAGGATTATGAATTTTCTGCTGATGAATCAAAAATTTTATTAGCTGTAAATGCTCATTATATCTACCGAAGATCCTATGAAGCAGATCATTATATTTATGATATCGACACGAAAAATTTGACAAAGTTAAGTGGGAATGGAAAACAAAAATACGCCGCTTTTTCACCTAATGCTCTAAAAGTTGCTTTTGTCCGAGATAATAATATTTTTATTAAAGATCTTAAAACTGAAGAAGAAAATAAAATAACTAATGATGGCAAGTTCAATTCTATTATAAATGGTGGAACCGATTGGGTATATGAAGAAGAGTTTATGTTTACCAGAGCTTTTTTCTGGTCGCCAGAAGGGAATAAAATTGCATATTATAAATTTGATGAAAGTGAAGTTCCCGTATTTAATATGACTAAATATAATGAAGATCTATATCCTGAAAATTATGCGTTTAAATATCCTAAAGCAGGCGAAAAAAATTCTATAGTTAGTATACATGTTTATGATTGCAAAAGTAGTAACACTAATTCAATGGATATTGGTGAAGAAACTGATCAATATATTTCACGAATTAAATGGACGACCGATGAAAAATTATCAATCATTAGAAAAAATAGGCTCCAGAATCATATAGAAATTCTTATTGCTAATTCCATTGATGGTAAATCAAAAGTAATTTACAAAGAAAAAAACAAACGATATATTGAAAGAATAGAAGATTCATATATGACATTAACCGATGATGGAAAGCATTTCGTGATTAACAGCGAAAAAGATGGCTGGAATCACTTATACCTTTATAGTATTGAAGGGGACTTTGTAAATCAGATTACAAAAGGAAATTGGGATGTAACTTCGTTCATTGGACTTGATAGTAAAACTAAAACAATATTTTATCAATCGGCTGAAGAATCACCTTTACAAAGAGCTGTTTATTCAATTAAACTTGATGGAAGTAAGAAGAAAAAGCTCTCTGAAAAAACAGGCACAAACAAAGCCAATTTTAGCAATGGTTTTAAATACTATATCAATTACTATTCAAATGCCAACACTCCTAAATATATAAGCTTACATAGTCGTAAGGGAAAACTAATTCGTGTTTTAGAAGATAATAGTGAATTAAGAGTTGCAGCAAAAGAATTCAATTTCTCAAAAGTTGAATTCTTGACAATTAACACTCCATCTAGTGAATGGGATTTAAATGCATACATGATTAAACCAACTAATTTTGATGAAACAAAGAAATATCCTCTTTTAATGTTTCAATACAGCGGCCCTGGCTCACAACGTGCAACTGACTCCTGGCCAAGAAATTTCAGTTGGCATCAAATGTTGGCACAAAAAGGATACATCATTGCTGTTGTTGATAATAGAGGTACAGGAGCACGTGGAGAAGAATTTAGGAAACTAACCTATGGAGAATTAGGAAAATACGAAACGATTGATCAGATTGAAGCAGCAGAATACTTAAGCTCACTAGATTATATTGATGAAAATAGAACAGGAATTTGGGGATGGAGTTATGGTGGATTTATGTCAACTTCATGCTTATTACTTGGTGCAGATGTTTTTGAAATGGCCATCGCCGTTGCTCCAGTGACATCTTACAGGTTCTACGATTCAATTTATACTGAACTATACATGGGAATGCCAAAAGACAATGTAGATGGATATGATAATAATGCCTTATTAACACATGTTGATAAACTAAAAGGGAAACTACTACTGATACACGGAACAGGAGACGACAACGTTCATGTTCAAAATTCAATTGAATTAGCCCGAAAATTAACAGATGCTAACAAACAATTTGAAATGCAATTATATATTGATAAAGCACACAGTATTAGAGGTGAAAATACTCGTTTACATTTATTCACAAGAATGACAAATTTCATACTTGAAAATTTATAATTTATTTATATTTTTGTAGGCCTTTACAAAATGCCCAGATGGTGAAATTGGTAGACACGCCAGCTTGAGGGGCTGGTGCTCGCAAGGGTGTGCAAGTTCGAGTCTTGTTCTGGGCACAAAACCTGATTATTTAATAGTCAGGTTTTTTTATATCTTTTTTTAAAAATTTCCGAACACAGTAATGTATGTTTTTGTTACAAAAATCTTTATCATAATATTGCAAGCAACTACATATCTGGATTTTACATATTTTGGTATTTGATTTGATTTAGCTTGCTAAATCAAATCATAAAAAATATGAAAGCACTAAAATCAAACAAAATTGTATTATTAATTTGCTTATTACTATTCGGAATTACTTCTCAAGGCAAAAATCCGAAGAAACAAATTGACAACTTGTTAAAAGAATCCTATTCGAAGGACTCGCCTGGAATTGTTGTTATGGTAAAGAAAAGTGGTAAAGAAATCTACAAAAAAGCGTTTGGAATGTCCGATACCGAGCTTGATATACCTATGAAAACAGATATGGTATTTCAAATTGGTTCAGTAACCAAACAATTTACAGCGGTTTCTATCTTAATGTTAATGGAACAAAGGAAATTAAATTTAGATGATGATATAACAAAATTTATAGAAGATTACCCAACGAATGGAAATAAGATTACTATTCACCATCTTCTTACTCACACTTCAGGAATAAAAGATTTTTCAGACTTGGATGATTGGGATACTTTTAAAATGAATGATTATAAACTTATAGACCTAATCAATATTTTCAAGAATGAGCCAATCAATTTTAAGCCAGGAGAAGGACATCAATACTGTAATTCTGGATATATACTTTTAGGAAGTATTATTGAAAAAATATCCGGGCAAACTTATGAGAATTTTATTGTGGAAAATATTTTCAAACCACTTGAAATGACAAATTCTTATTACGGAAATAAAAACAGAGAGATTGAAAACAGAGTTACGGGCTATCAAAAAAAGGATGATACAGTAGTAAAATCGAATTTATGGAGCATGTCTATTGCATATGCAGCAGGAGCGTTAATGTCGACAGCTGAAGATTTATCGATATGGAACCAAGCTTTAATAGAAAATAAACTAATAAGCAACGAATCATTAAAAAAGGCTTATACAAATTACACTTTAAATAATGGTGATAAAATAGGTTATGGATATGGCTGGTTTATTGAAGAGATGCATGGAACACCTAATTTTTGGCATGGAGGCCATATTGCCGGATTTATTACATGGGAAATGTATTTCCCAGAAGATGATGTTTACATAGCAATACTATCTAACTGCTCATATAAATTTGACACAAAACTTCCGGAAAAGATTGCTGCAATTGCTCTTAACAAACCAATTAAAGAAAAACCAGAGGAAATTGAAGTTGATGTGGAAATACTTAAGCAATATGTGGGTGTATATAATTACGACGACACAACTTCTCGATACATAAAGCTTATTGGCAATAAAATATATTATCAAAAATCTTTAACAGGATTAACTATGGAATTATTTGCATCTTCAGAAAACACCTTTTTTCGAAAAAAATCAGAATCTACTTTAGAGTTTACAAAAGATGATAATGGAATTGTAAAAGGATTTTTGTGGAACTATGGGGACAAAAAAGAATATGCGTTAAAAACGGCTAATTTATTACCTCAACATAATGTAGTTTTAGATATTGAATCTTTAGAGCAGTTTGTCGGAAGATTTGAAAGAAAATCGGAGCTTTTTGATTTTGAACTACATGACAATCATTTAATGATGAAGTTTGTTTCTTCTGATGATGTAACTTATGAAATATTCCCACAATCGGAAAATACTTTTATAGCTGGCCCATTAAAAGTAGAATTTTCAGACGATAAAAATACAATGACCTTCTATCACGATGAAAGAGTATTTGTTACACAAAGAATAGAATAGAAAAAATAGAATTATTAGTTAACAAAGGCTGCTATTAATTTAGTGGCCTTTTTAAAATACCAAACTAAATATTGTTTTACCGGTACTTGTTTTTACATTTAACTGAGCTCCATGCAATTGTGTAATAAATCTCGATACACTAAGCCCAATACCTGATCCTTCCTTCTTAGTAGAATAGAAAGGAATAAATATTTTATCAAAATTTTCTTCAGGAATTCCAATACCATTATCGATAAAATCAATTTGCAATTTATTATTGGTATTCATATATCCATAAATTTTAACAATTGGATTCTTTTTACCCTTGACAGCTTGTATTGCATTTTTAATAAGGTTAATAATAACTTGTTCAATTAACACCTTATCTGCTTCAAGCACCAAATTTGATGAAGTTATTTTTGGTATAAATGAAATATTCTGCTCCTTTATAGTTTGATCAAAAACATGTGTTATTTTTTTTATAAACTCCTCCAGATTAATTTTCGCTTTGATTATTTTCTTTATTTCAAATAAATCCCTATAGTCTGATATAAAGCTCATTAAACCTTCACTCCTTTCCTGAATAATTTCTAATCCTTCCAATGTCTCATTTATAAGTTCGATTTCATTTTTATTGTATTCTGTAATTTTCAGTTCCTGCTTCAAATAAAGTTTATTTATACCTTTTGTAGTAGAAACAATTGGAGCAACAGAGTTCATTATTTCATGTGTTAAATACCTTGTTAATTTTAACCATGATTCATTCTCTTGAGATTCGAGTTGGTTATTAATATTATGTAAGGAAATTATTTTTTTCTCTTCATTATCTGATTTGAAATTATATGAACTTGCCAGCAATTTCATATTTTCATATTCTGGACCTAAATTATATATCACATTCTCCGAAACTTTTATATTTTTTAAATCAATAAAAAAATCATTTTTATCAAAATACCTCTCATTTAAGCCAGGCGAAATCATATTAAAAATATTTCTTGCTGCATTATTTATTAACTCAAATTTGCCTTCATTATTAACACATACCAAGGCAATATCAATATGATTTAACATTCCCTCCAAGAAGCTTGTTTTTTCTTCATTTACTGCAATTATTGTTGAAACATGTTCATTTAGCTTTCTAATTTTCTGATTAAAATTGGCAACCTCTTTATCACCGGAATCATTAATTGGAATTACTAAATCGTTAAATTCTATTAAATCAAAATATTGATTTATTTTTCTGAACTTGTTTAATATATATCTTACCAAAAAATATCCTTGAACTATTAATAACAATAGCAAATTAATTATTATGATTAGATACATTGAGTTAACAACATAAAAAGCAAAAACTATAGCGTTTATTATTATTAGAGTCACCCTTAAAATAAGGCTGTAAATCATTTTATTTGAGACCATAACGTTCAATTTTTCTATATAGGGTTTGCCTTATTATTTTTAATTCCTTAGCAGTTGATTGAATATTCCAATTATTTCTATTTAGTGCATTTTCAATTGCTATTTTCTCAAGCTCCTCTAATGGCATTGGTTTTAACATTATATCTGAATTGCTACTTGGCTTAAATGAGAAATCATCATTAGTAATAGATCGTGTTTCACAAAGTATAACAGCTCTTTCAATTGCATGCTGAAATTCTCTTATATTCCCGGGCCAAGTATAATTACATAATAATTCAATTGCCTGATCAGAGAATCGCAAGCTGCTTTTATTATATTTATCGACATATTTTTTCAGAAAGTAATTGGCAAGAATTTCTATATCTCCTTCACGAACCCTAAGCGGTGGAGATTCTATTATAATTGTATTTAAACGATAAAATAAATCTTCCCGAAACCGGTTTTCACTTATCATCTTTTTCAAACTACTATTTGTAGCAGAAATTACTCTAATATCAACCGGCATTTCTTTATTTGATCCAACCGGTTTAATTAATCGATTTTGCAAAACGGTTAGTAATTTAGATTGAAGATTTAAAGGTAAATTTCCAATTTCATCTAAAAATACTGTACCACCATTTGCAACTAAAAATTTTCCTGAATAATCTTCTTTAGCATCTGTAAAAGCTCCTTTTTTATGCCCAAACAGTTCACTCTCAAATAAAGTTTCTGTAATTGCCCCTAAATCAACCTGTACAAAAACATCCTTATTTCGCAATGATTTTCTATGTATTTCCCTAGCAATTAATTCTTTGCCGGTACCATTCTCACCTACAATTAAAATATTTGCATCAGTAGTAGCAACTTTTTCTATTTGGGATTTTAAGTTCTTTATTTGCTTCGACTCTCCAATAATAGGATCAAAATTTCTTGAAATATCATTCTCAAGTAATTTTCTGGCATCGCTAAGTTTATCATTCTTAATTTCTGTTTTACGAAGTTTAATGGCATTCTTTATGGTTTGTATCAACTTCTCATTATCCCAAGGTTTCGCAACAAAATCATAGGCTCCTTCTTTCATAGCATTAACAGCCAAGTCAATATTTCCGAAGGCAGTTATTAATATAACTTTAATGTTTTTGTCAAACTTAAGAATCTCATTTGTCCAATATATACCCTCATTTCCGGTATTTTCTTTCGAAATAAAATTCATATCAAGAACAACAACATCAAAATCATTTTCATATAATTTAGATTTTATTATTTCTGGATTTGATATTGTTTCAATAGTTTCAAATTCATGTTTTAATATAAAATTTAATGATTTTAAGACACTTAAATTATCATCTACTACTAATACTTTTCCTTTAGCTAAACTCATAATAATAAATTAAAATACTAAGTAAGTTTAATATCATATAATATACAAATATTATGTATGATTTTGCTACATCGTGTGTATGATAATGCGTTTCAATAAGCTCACAACAAATTACTATGCTCTGATTTTCTGTAATTTAAAAGCACTGGCATGTAGTTTGAATTTTTATAAAACAAATTATATTATCTTTAAAATGTAAATTATGAAAAATCAATTTTTAAAAATATCACTCCGTCAAATTACAAGGCATAAATTATTTTCACTCGTAAATATTTTTGGATTATCAGTAGGAATTGCGAGTGTTATTTTAATAAGCTTGTGGGTAAATGATGAAAATAGTTATGACAAATACTATAAAGATTATGAGCGTATATATAGATTAACTAGCGAAATTACAGTAAATGGCACTTCAGTATCAACTGTTGATCAATATTATAAATCAATAAATGAACTAAAGGAAACATTTCCTGAAATATCAAATATTGCAAGACTTTCTAAACCCAAAAAAAGTTTTTTAACAGTAAATGATAAAAAAATTAATGAAGATCGTCTTTATTATGCTGATAATTCGTTAATCACTCTTCTTAATATTGATTTAACACAAGGAGAATTAGAATCTGTTTTAAATGAACCTAATACCGCTATTATAAGTACTAAAATGGCTGAAAAGTTATTTGGTATTGAAGATGTAATAGGTAAAACAATTCTTCTTGAGGGAAAAACTCCCTTATTAATAAATGGCATTTTCAATAAATTACCTGAAAATACTCATATAAAAGGGGATATTTTTACTTCAATTAATAATTTATCTGACCACACATTAAACTCTTTTCGAACCGATGAATCATGTTTAATGTATATAAAACTGCATGAAAATGCTTCTGCAACTGAAATGGCCTCAAAATTTCCAAAATTTATACATCATCATTATGGTGAAATGATAGAATCTGCAGTAGGTATTTCCTTTGACGAATTTTTAGAAGGTGGGAATAATATAAAGTTATTCTTGCAACCCATTTCAGAGGTACATTTTAATAAAGATTATACTGATGATATAGAACCACACGGAAATAAGCAAAGCATATATATTTTAAGCGTTATTTCATTTATTATTTTAATTGTTGCTATTATTAATTTTATTAATCTATCATCAGCCAAAGCTCTAAACAGAATTAAAGAAATCTCAATTAAGAAAATAATAGGAGCATCAAGAAAGTCTTTAATAAAACAATTAACACTTGAGGCTATTATTTATAGTTTATTTGCTTTAAACATTGGATTGATTTTAGTAGAGTTTCTTTTACCTTTTTTCAACGATTTTACAAAAAAAGAACTCTCTGTTGGATATATTGAAAATCCTTTAATTATTCTATACTTGCTATTATTTGGAGTTTCTTTAGGAATAGTTGCTGGTATTTACCCTGCAAGTTTAATCTCTTCTTTTAGTCCGCTTTCAATCCTAAATAAACAAGGTATGAGTAAATTGAAAGGAAATCTTTTCAGGAATATATTAATTGTAATTCAATTTTTTATTTCATTAAGTATAATAACAGGAACATTAGTTATAAGTAAACAATTAAATTACATAAACAACAAAGACTGGGGGTTTAACAAAGAAGATATACTAATAGTAAAGAATATAAATCTATTGGCAACACCTGATTACATTTTTAAGAATACATTAGAGGAAAATGAAAACATTTCCAATACAAGTTTGTCACAATTTGTTCCTGGAGAATTATTTACAGCCAGAACTTATATTACTGAAGGTAAAAGCTTTGATGAAGCAGTTGCTCTTTTCAGAGTTTCAACTGGTTTTGATTTTCTAAAAACATATAAACTGAAGCTTACGGAAGGTCGATTCTTTTCTAAAGATAATACTATGGATTATAACCGAAAAACAGCTGTCATTAATGAAGCAGCTGCAAAAATTTTGGGCTTTGAATCTGCTATTGGAAAAAAAATATACAGAGGTGACGCAAACAATTTACAAGATCCAATTACTATAATTGGTGTAGTTAAAGATTTTCATTTTAAATCATTACACGATAAAATACAACCTGCAATTATTCGACCATATTGGATGCCAAATCAATATCTATCTGTTGTTGTTAAAAAAGAAAAAATTAATGAAACAATAAGCTTTATTAAAGAAAAATGGGAGAAAATCTCTGATCAACCTTTTGAATATTCATTTTTAAGCGCTGATTTACAAAAGCTTCACAATTCAGAACAAAGAAATAAAGTTCTGTTTCTTATATTCTCAATATTGTCAATTATTGTTTCTTCTTTAGGCTTGTTTGGAATGATGATTTACACCATCTCGAAACGACAAAAAGAAATTGGTATTAGAAAAGCACTTGGTGCACCTAATTCAAATATTACGTATCAGCTAATGAAGCAAACTCTTTGGCTATTTGTTATTGCAACAATCGTTTCTGTTCCAATATCAATTCATTTAATGAGTAAATGGCTACATAACTTTGCATACCATATAAACCTAACACCATCAATATTTTTTATATCGACTTGCATTGTTTTATTTATTTCTATAGCAACAATAATTGCTCAAGTAATTATTGCGTCACGGGAAAATCCTGTCCAAACACTTAAATATGAATAATAGGTAATTAAAAAGACTTGATAGAAATATCAAGTCTTTTCTTTTTAATAAAATTTAACTCTTATTAACAAATAATAAACGATTTAAAATCTTCTATTATTAAATAAAATAATAATTTTATGCAGATTAAAATAAACGTTAAATACTTATTATGAAAAAACTATACTTTATTATACTCATTTTAATTTGTCAAATATCATTTGCACAAAAAGTTACTGAAGTTGAAAGGCCTATTTTAAGTGATGATTACATTCAGTTGATTCAAGATATTAACCAGCAAAAAGATTCTGCTGTTATTAAAAATATTGAGATTTTAGAAACAGGTATTAAAAAAGCTTCTAATAATTTTGAGAAATACAAAATTGCTCAGATCTTAACAATTTTATATACCAGAACAAATCAACTTGAAAAAAGTATTGAAGTATGGAACAACCTGAATAATAGTGGCATTATACTTCCTTTTTATAAAGACGAAGTATATCCTTCGATTATATCTGCATACTTAAACAACGAAGACTTCAAAAGCTTTTATGAGACTAACGAAGAGTTAAGAAAAAATGCCAATATTGCAAATAAGGCTAAATATTTTGTTAACCTACCGTCTAATTATAGTCGTAAAAAGAAATATCCCTTATTAATTATAATTCATGATGAGATTAACGATTTATATGGAATTTCAAAAAATTGGGTTTCAGATAAAATACAAAATAATTACATAACAGTTTACACACAAGGCCGTGAACTAACTGGTTCTTATTCATATAAATATGGTTCACATGGAGCTGAAGATATTACTAAAATATATAAAAAAGTAGCTAAAAAATACTCGGTAAATAAAAAGAAGGTAATTATAGCAAGTCAATATTCTGGTGCAAAATTAGCAATAGATGCCGCATGTAATTCTCTTAAACCAAAAGGTTTATTACTTGTCATACCAACAAAACCAGATAATTTTAATTCTGAAGATGCAGCCAAGCTGAAAAAGAAGAATGTTAAAGTAAATATCCATTGCGGTCAGAAAGATTATGAATATTTTGAACAACAAATGGAATTGGTGAGCGTGCTGGATAGTTCTGAAGTGGCAAATAGTATTGTAATTTACCCAAATGCTGGTCATGAATTACCAAATAACTTCCCACAGCAGATTGATAAATCTTTAAAATTTTTGATAGAAAAGTAAAATTATAATTTTGCTTAAAATTACACTCTCGCTGCGGCGAGAGTTTTTTTTTACAAATCGATTAAAAAACTATTACTAAGATTTTAATTGTAAATTTTGCATTTAAAAATCAATCTTCTACATTTGCATCAAGTTTATGGTTTTTTAGATAAAAACTAAGAGGGAATCAGGTGAAAATCCTGAACAGTTTCCGCTGCTGTAAGCTCCGTATCAAACTTTTTGTCCATGAATAGCCACTGTATTAAACGGGAAGGCGACAAAAAAGGGAGCAAGTCAGAAGACCTACCATCAAACTTTTACATTTGTAGCTTTCGGATAAAAAGCGAGGGTGTTTTGAAACCACACCAACAAAATTTCCCTTAATATCCTGTTAGTTATGAGTGATTAAATCGAATTAAGATTTAATTATTTATACTAATGATTTTTTTAAAAAGAACTGTATTTATTTTATTACTGCTGGCGTTTAAATATTCGTATTCATACGATATAACTACCGATGTGCCAACAGATCCTACCGATATACCTTCTGACACAATTGCTTTAGAAGAAATTGAAATTAGTGCCAATCGTTTGATAAATTTCACTACTGGGGCAAAAGTGCAAAAGATTAAATCAGTAGAGTTAGAATTATATTCCAATGAAAATCTTTCTATACTGCTTTCTGAAATATCTGGAGTTTCTATAAAGTCCTACGGTTTGAGTGGACTAAGTAATGTCTCATTACGAGGTATGAGTTCAAAACATGTTGCTGTTCTTTGGAACGGATTCAATCTTCAAAATACCTTAAACGGAGGAACAGATATGAGTTCCTTACCTTCATTCTTAATAGATGAAATTAATATTCAATATGGAGGATCAAGTGCCCTATTTGGAAGTGGAGCAATTGGTGGTATAATTCATTTGAACAATAATTTAAATTTCGATAATAAACTAAACATACAATACAACCAAAGCATAGGAAGTTTTGATAATTATTTTGAAGGGTTTAAATTTAAAATTGGCAAAGAAAAATTCGCCTCAAATACAAGAATTTATCATAAATATGGAGAAAACGATTTCAAATTTGTAAACAACCAACAATTTGGTCGTCCGACTGTTAACCAAGAAAATGCGACTTCAAGACAATATGGAATATTGCAATCTAACGCCATAAAAATTAATAACAACAATCGTATTTCTACAAACGTTTGGGCTCAATATCATTACTTGGAAATACCTCCAATAATGACAAATTTAACCAGTGAACAAAATCAGAATAGCGATATAATAAGAGTTTCCAGCATATGGAATATGAATAGAGAGAAAAGTTCATTGTCGGCCCGTTTTTATTATAATTACGAAGCACTAGTTTATAGGAATCCACTCATTGATCTTGTTTCGGAAATGGACAACTACTCCCTTGTTGGGGAAATTGAAAATAAAATATCGCTCGGTAATCAATTTCTTTTAAACTCGGGCATAAACAACACTTACGATGTTGTTAAAACAATTAATTACGGAACAAATAAATATAGAAATAGTACTGCACTTTTTGCATCACTAAAGTATTTTAACAAAGCTAATAGTCTATCTGCTATTGTTAGTGCTCGTGAGGAATTCATAGATAGTATTTTCACTCCGTCAACATTTTCGTTAAGCTCCAGATATTTAATTACGAAATTCTTAAGTATAAGCACAAACATATCCAAAAATTACAATATTCCAACCTTTAATGATTTGTATTGGGTTCCGGGTGGTAATCCCGATTTAAAACCAGAAGATGGATGGAGTGAAGATCTTGGTTTATTATTTAACCATAGCGTTAAATCTCATAAAATTGAAAGTGAATTAACCATTTTCAATATTAATTTAAATAACCACGTAATATGGGCTCCATCTGATGTTGCAGCCTACTGGATGGCAGAAAATGTCGAAAAACTATGGTCACGCGGATGGGAAACAAACTTAAGCTATTCATATATAAGCTCAGGTATTTGGGCTAATATCAAGTTAATGTATTCTTATACTAAATCAACATATGAAGAATCAAAAAATTCAGATGAAAGTAGTATTGGCAATCAATTAATGTATATACCTATCAATAAAGCTGGTGGAGAATTAAAACTTGGTTATAAATGGATAAATATAAGATATACTCACAATTTTGTTGATAAAAGATATATTAATAAAGATAATTCAGATGACATAAGAAATTATCACTTAGCCAATGCTTCAGTTAGTGGCAAAATACGATTTAATGCATCTGATATTCTTATCAATTTTAAAGTAAATAACATTTGGGATAAAACATATGAGGTTATGGCTAATTATGCTATGCCTTTAAGATATTATTCTTTAAGTATAACATACAATTTTAATAAACACTTAAACTAAAATTTAATTAAAAATGAGAAAATTAATTTTGAAACAATGGATTATGCTATTTCTATCTATAGCATTTTTTATGACTGCCTGTGATAAAGATGATGATGAACCTCAAATTACAGGATTTAATGCTGAATTATCAGTAACTACGGAAGGTAATGAAAGCGATTTAATTTCTATTGTTTACACTGTAACATTATCAGAGAGTAACCAAACTGGAGATGATATAATCTTCGATTTTAACACCAATGGTGGAACAGCTAAAGCAGGCGAAGATTACACTGCTATTACTGGTGCAAGTGCAAACCTAACAGTTGCCAATGGTTCCTCAACAGGAACTATAAAAGTTGAAATTCTTCAAGATACTGAATACGAAGAAACTGAAACTGTTATTGGCGAAATAACTAATGTAAGTTACAGTGAACTAACAATTTTAACTGCTCAAGCTACTGCAAATATAGTTGATAATGATGATGATTATATTTATGCTAATGGTGTTTTTATAACTAACGAAGGAACCTTTGGTAGTGGAAATGGATCACTTAGCTTTTACAGTTATAGTTTTGATGAAGTAACAAACGATGTGTTCAAATCAGTTAACGGAAGATCATTAGGTGATGTTTCTCAATCACTAACAATACATAATGGTTTGGCATATATAGTAATGAATGGATCAAATAAAATAGAAGTTGCTACTGCAAATACTATGGTTGAACAAGGTGTTATTACAGGTGTAACTTCTCCAAGATTTTTTGTGGGCATAAGTGCTACAAAAGCTTATGTTTCAGAATGGGGAACAGGATCAGGAACTAATGTTCAGGTAATTGACTTAACAACCTTAGCTATAACAAAATCAATTACTGTAGGTATGGGACCAGAAAGAATGTTATTTCACAACAATTTAGTATATGTTGCTAACAGTGGAGGTTGGAGTATTGACAATACTGTAAGTGTTATTGATCCTTCTACAGATGCTGTTGTTAAAACTATTGATGTTGGAGCTGATAGCCCTAGAGATTTTGTTGTTGATGCAAATGGAGATATATGGGTTCTTTGCGCAGGAAGTCAAGACTATTATGCAGATCCTGTAACACATGAACCATCAAAACTTGTACGGATTAATCCAACAACTAATGAAGTAGCACAAACAATAACTATTGGCGAAACATACCATCCAACTTGTTTAGAAACTAGTAAAAACGGAAACAATTTATTCTATGGTGCTGGATATGGTGTTGCAGGGATCTATAAAATGGCAATAACGGATACATCAGTTCCAACTACAGCACTGTTAGATAAAACATTTTATGGTTTTAATATTAATTCTAAAACTGGAAATATTTATGCTTTAGAAGCTCTAAGTTTTACAGCAAATGGTACATTGTGGAGATATGAAGCAAATGGAACTGAATTAGGAAGTTACGAAGTTGGTATAGGTCCAAATGGAACTAACTCTAAGAAAAAATAATAATTGTGGATCAAAACACAAAAGCAATATTTAATTGGAGCGGAGGCAAAGATTCATCTCTTTGTCTCCATCAAGTTTTAACTGAAAAATCGTTTGACATTCAATATTTATTAACAACTTTGAATGGTCAGAACAAACGAGTATCAATGCATGGTATTGCTGAAAGTCTTCTTGATATGCAAGCTAAATCAATTGGACTTCCCTTAAAAAAAATATACTTACCTGAATATCCTTCAATGGGAAAGTATGATGAACTTATCTCAGATTTTCTTTTAAAAGCTAAAGCAGAAAACATATCAACTTCTATTTTTGGAGATATTTTCTTAGAAGATTTACGAGAGTATAGAGAAAAGCAACTATCTAAATTGGGTTTTAAAGCCGAATTCCCATTATGGAAAAGAAACACTACAGAGGTTGCGAAAGATTTTATAAATAAAGGATTTAAAACAATTATTGTTTCGGTAGATGAAAGATTTTTAGATAAATCGTTTGCAGGAAGAATATTTGATGAATCCTTTTTGAATGACTTACCAAATAATGTAGATCCTTGTGGAGAAAATGGAGAATTTCATAGCTTTGTTTTTGATGGACCCATATTTAAATATCCGATAAAATTTAACAAAGGAAATGTAATTTACAAAGAATATAAATCTCATAGCAAAGAAAACCCAGATGAAAAATTTGGATTTTGGTATTGCGACTTATTAGAAAAATAATGGGGAAAGTAATTTTCATAACAGGAGGACAACGTTCAGGAAAGAGTAGCTATGCTATGGGCAAAGCAGTAGAAATTGCTGATCAGCCCGTTTATCTGGCAACTTCCAGAATTTGGGATAAGGACTTTAAAAATAGAGTCGATAAACACAAAAAAGATAGAACGGATAATTGGATAAACATTGAAGAAGAAAAAGAAATTAGTAAGCAAAATTTAGAAGGAAAAATAGTTGTATTAGATTGTATTACACTTTGGCTCACTAACTTTTTTTCAGATAATAACTTCGATGTTGATAAAAGCTTGGAAAAAGCAAAAAAAGAGTGGAATAAATTTATAAGTCAGGACTTTACTGTTTTTGTGATCTCTAATGAGATAGGAATGGGTGTTCATGCAGAAACTGAAGGAGCACGCAAATTTACTGATTTACAAGGTTGGATGAATCAATATATTGCAAAACGTGCAGATGAAGTTCTGCTTATGGTATCTGGACTTCCTTTAACTATTAAAAATAAATAATTCTAAATTGAATATTAATGGCTGGTAACTATTTATAAATAGAATGCACTATCTGAATCCTGAATTCCGAATTCTATATTTTTACAACATTTAATTACAGCGTATTAATAACTAATATTTTGATAATGAACAATATAATAGAACAAATCCAAAATAAAATTAATTCCAAAACAAAACCATTAGGATCTTTAGGGAAACTGGAAGATATTGCCTTACAAATTGGACAAATACAGAATACACTTACACCCGAATTGAAGAATCCTACAATTTTAGTTTTTGCGGCAGATCACGGATTAGCAGATGCTGGTGTAAGCCCATTTCCAAAAGAAGTTACACAGCAAATGGTATTAAACTTTTTAAATAATGGAGCGGCAATAAATGTTTTTTGTAAGCAAAACGAAATAAACTTAAAAGTTGTTGATGCTGGAGTTGATGCAGACTTTACCAACAATCCAAATTTGATTCATGCAAAAATTGCTAATGGTACCAAAAACATTCTTGAGAATCCTGCCATGACAATTGAAGAATGTAAAAAAGCTATTGAATCAGGAAAAAAAATTGTAGAAGACCAATATAAAAATGGTTGCAATATTATTGGATTTGGTGAAATGGGAATTGGAAATACTTCTTCAGCATCACTTCTAATGAGTAAAATTACTGCAGTGCCAATAGAGGACTGTGTAGGCAAAGGTACAGGTCATAACGAAAATGGCTTAATGCGTAAAAAAGACATTCTTAAGCAAGCTATTAATAAATATCAATTGAATGGTGATCCTCTTAATCTACTGTCCACATTTGGTGGATTTGAAATTGCAATGATGACTGGAGCTTTCTTAAAAGCAGCTGAATTAAACATGATTATTATGGTTGATGGTTTCATTGTAACATCAGCGTTATTAGTTGCTTATAAAATGAATTCTGATATACTTAAAAATTGTATTTTTACTCATACATCAAATGAACAAGGTCATGTACTTATGTTGGAATACTTAAATGCTGAACCAATATTAAACATGGAAATGAGATTGGGAGAAGGAACTGGAGCCGCTGTTGCATATCCTATTATTAAATCGGCAGTTAATTTCTTGAATGAGATGGCAAGTTTTGAAGATGCAGGTGTATCAAATAAAGAATAACAAATTAATCCGGAGATTAAAATATGAAACAATGGAAATTATTTTTAACAGCAGTGATGTTCTATACTAGGATTCCCGTATCTATAAACATTCCTTTTTCCGAAGATTTATTAAATAAAAGCACTAAATACTTTCCTTTTATAGGATGGATTGTTGGTGGATTTGGAGCTCTTGTTTTTTATGCTAGTCAATTTATATTTCCAATATCGATTTCTGTCATTCTAAGTATGCTTAGTACTATTCTTTTAACCGGAGCTTTTCATGAAGATGGTTTAGCCGATTCATGCGATGCCTATGGCGGAGGATGGACAAAAGAAAAGATTCTTGAAATAATGAAAGATTCAAGAATAGGAACTTATGGTACTGTAGGTTTAATTCTTATTCTTTTTACAAAATATTTTTGTTTAACAAGCGTTTCTGTTGAACAAATCCCATTTGTTTTGTTTGCTGGTCATGCCCTGAGTAGATATTCTGCAACGGGCATGATCTTTTTTTCGGAATATGCTCGCGATGACGCGAAAAGTAAAACAAAACCTATAGGTAAGAGCCTTTCTGCTATAGATTATTTAATTGCATTTATTTTCGGAACAACTCCACTCCTCTTTTTATCGATAAACTATTCTTATTGGTATTTGTTAATAATAATTACAATTGTTCCAATAATATACTTTTTTAAAAGGTATTTTGAAAAATGGATTGGTGGATTTACTGGAGATGGATTAGGAGCAACTCAGCAAATATCTGAAATTGTATTTTATTTAGGTTTTATTGCAATAAGTAACTTTTTATAATGAATCTTTATCTTATAAGACATACAAAAGTTGATTTAAAACCAAGAGTATGTTATGGGCAAACTGATGTTGACGTAGCTAATACATTCTTATCTGAAGCAGAATCAATAAAAAAGCAAATTGAGTCAATTCATTTCGACAGAATCTATTCGAGTCCTTTAAAGAGATGTAAAAAGCTTTCTGAATATTTATTTACTGATGAGATAATATTCGATAAGCGTTTAATGGAACTTAACTTTGGGAAGTGGGAAATGCAAGATTGGGACAAAATTACTGGTTCCGAATACCAAGAATGGATGAATAATTTCATTGAAACACCTTGTTTAGATGGAGAATCGTTCCGCGAACTACACAAAAGGGTTTCAAGTTTTATTGATAGTATAAATTCCAATAATAATAATAATAATAATAATATAGCAATTGTTGCTCATGGAGGAACTATTCGAAGCATTTTAACTTATTTAAACAACCATGATTTAAAAGATGCTTTCAACACCGATGTTGATTTTGGTGAAGTAATAAAAATAAAAAGGGCAACTAATTAGTTACCCTTTTCTTTAATCATATATAAAGATCTATTTCAATCCTCTATTTTCAAGTAATGCATCAATAGATGGTTCTTTGCCACGGAATTTTAAATATTGCTCCATTCCATCCCCTATTCCATTTTCTGACAAACAATACTTTCTAAACTTAGCAGCTAATTCTTGATTATAAATATCTCCGCTTTCTTTAAATGCATTGAATGCATCAGAATCTAACTGTTCTGCCCACATATACACATAATAACCAGCTGAATATCCACCTGCAAAAATATGAGAAAAATAAGTACTTCTATATCTTGGAATAATCTCATCAATTAAACCAATTTCATTCATTGCATCAGTTTCAAATTTATTTGCGTCAATATTTTCAACCGCAGTTGTTGTATGATAATCTAAATCAAGTAACGATGCAGCAACATATTCAACAGTACCAAATCCCTGATTAAAATGTCCACTATTTTCAATCTTTTCGATTAACTCATCAGGCATTGCTTCACCTGTTTCATAATGCTTAGCATATTCTTTAATAACTGCTGGATCGGCAGCCCAGTGCTCCATAATTTGCGATGGAAGTTCAACGTAATCTCTTGGAACGTCGCGTGAAGTTCTTCTGTAATGACCGTCAGCAAAGAAATTATGTAATGCATGACCAAATTCGTGGAAGAATGTATTTGTTTCATCCCAAGTTAATAAAGCAGGCTTATCTCCAACTGGACGAGTAAAATTAGTAACTATATAAACTACTGGGAAAATCTTTTCACCATTTTCGTAAGCACCACTTCTCATAGCACCACACCAAGCTCCTCCTCTTTTCCCAGGACGTGGGTAACTATCTATGTAAAGTATTGAAAGATGTGTTCCGTCAGCTTCTTTTACTTCGTAAACTTTAACCTCTTCATGGTAAACCGGAATGTCGGTTCTTTCTTCGAAAGTTAATCCATATAATTTATTTGCAACCATAAAAATACCTTCACGAACATTATCTAAAGATAAATATGGTTTAATTTCTTCCTCGTCTAAATCAAATTTTTGTTTACGTAATTTCTCAGAATAATACCACCAATCCCATGATTGTAACTTAAAGTTTCCACCTTCTGTATCAATCATCTTTTGTAACTCATCTCGTTCTGCTTTAGCAACCTTCAATGCAGGCTCCCATACTTTATGCAAGAAATCAATAACATTTTCTGGTGTTTTTGCCATGTTATTATCAATAACATATGCAGCATAATTATTATAGCCTAAAAGCTTTGCTCTTTGATCACGAAGTTTTACAATTTTAGCAATAGCATCTTTATTATCATTATCGTTATTATTATCACCTCTAAGATACATTGCTTTATACAGCTTTTCTCTTAATTCACGCTTTGGCGAGTAAGTAATAAATGGAATCCAACTTGGCTTATGTAAAGTAAATATCCATTTACCTTCCATATCATTTTGTTTTGCAGCTTCTGCAGCAGCAAAAACAAGCCCTTCTGGTAATCCAATTAAATCTTCTTTATTATCGATAACTAATTTAAAACCGTTAGTTTCTGCCAAAAGATTTTCGCCAAACTCTAATGAAAGCATTGATAATTCTTCGTTTATTTTTTTAAGAACCTCTCTTTGTTCTTCTGGGAGTGCAGCTCCATTTCTTTCAAAATCACGATAAAACTTTTCAACAAGTCTTAATTGTTCAGCATCTAATCCTAAATCATTTCTTTTATCATATACTGATTTTATTTTTCCAAATAAATCCTGATTTAATCCAATCCAATTTCTATGAGCTGACATCATTGGAGTTAGCTCACGTGCAATTTTCTGAAGTGTAGGATTAGTATTAGCAGAATTCAAGCTATAAAAAACACTTACTCGACGTAAAATTTCTCCACCTTTATCAAAAGGGATAATAGTGTTTTCAAAACTTGGTTCTTCTTCGTTACTAATTATTTCATTTATTATTGCTTTTGACTCTTCTATTCCTGCCTCAAATGCAGGAATAAAATGTGTAGTATCAATAATATCGAAAGGTGGCACCTGATGCGGTGTATCGAACTCTGATAAAAATGGATTTTCAGTGCTTCCTCCTTTGTCAGTACAACTGTAAATAACCATACTAAATAGGATTAGAATTAAAGCTAATTTTTTCATAAGTATTATTTTAATTATTAATAAAGTTTAGATTGTATATAAAATTCAGTTTACCAATTTACAAAAATATTTGACTGTATAAATTCAGAGTAGTTTAATTTTATCTAACAATTGTTAATTTCTTTTATATCATTTTTTTAATAAATAATTTACATCGAAATATTAAAAGAGTTAAATTTGAATAAGAAATCAATATCAACTTATTATGGAATCATTTTCAATTAGTCTAAGCGAGATGGAAGATAAAGGGAAACGTTTCAAACGTTTGCTTATTATTCTTACTTCAGCGTTTTTAGCAACTACAATATTAGCGTATTTTCTATTTTATAAAAACAGTCCGAATATATGGATCTTCTTAGGATTTGGAGTTTATCTTCTTTTATATGTCTATTTTGGCTATGTTGGATACAATAAAAAGATGTTTGTAAACGGCGATGATTTTGCACTTGAATATCAATTTGGGTTTTTTAGTAAAGTGCCTGATAAAATTATTTGGGAAACTGTAACCAAAGTAAAATTAGGATTTACATATATAGCTTTTTATAAAAAAACCGGTAGAAGAAAACTTATGCAGATCGGTTGGCTTCCATATTCAAAAGTAAAAGAAATTAAAAATAGTGTTAATTCAATTTGCGAAAAGAAAGGTATTGTTGTGGAAGTAGCTGTATATCATCAGGAACAGAAAGAAGAGCAGGAACAGGACCTTAATATCTAACTTAGATTTTCTAATAAATTTTCATGTAACAACTACATATAAAAAAACATCCCGGCCCCCCGGGATGCTAACACTCTAATTTATTAACCTTGCTATTATGATGAAGTGAAATAATAGCCACATTTATTCAATGCAAATATATGACATAATTTTAAACCAAAGGTTTAATTTCATCAAAAAAGTATCAAAAATGCCTATTTTTAATACTTTTTAACATTTCAAAAAGCATTGTTTATCGTTAAACGATAAACTTATACTAATATCCAATTACCCAAAGAACTTTTTGCTCCTCAATGCATTTATCGGCAATTTCTATAAGACCCTTATTTACATCAATTAATTTGTTCAAATAGAAACTCCAGTTATCTTTCCACTTACTATCTTCTGCAGTAAGCTCATCAACAAATTCCTGTCCTAGGAACACCTGCTCCAGATGATTTTCAAAATCTTCAAAACTTTTTATACTCTCGAACTTATCTAATTTGTTGCCCAATTCATTTCGTAAAGGCACTATTTTCCTTGAATTGTATTTTGTTGCACCAAAAAATTCATACAATTTATTTGCATTCTCAAAACAATTTGCAAACAAGTTAAATACTTCACTCTCAACATATTTTGATTCAGAATCACCTTTTATATAATTTTCATTGTCGCCTGTAGTATTTATTTCGACAATATTTAAATATTCGGAACTAAATAATTCAATTCTCATAACTTCTAATGTATTTAATCATTAACTTGTTTCTAAATTTATTAATTATATTGGATAACAACAAAATTAATTTTAAACAAATATTAAACATTAAACATTTCAACTTACTATCTTTATCGGAAATTACATTTTTATGACAGGTACGTTAATAAATGCAGGAGCTATAATACTTGGGAGTATTATTGGCATTGGTCTAAATTCAAAGCTTCCAGAAAGGTTTATTAAAATAGTTTTTCAATCAATTGGTTTATTCACATTGGTTATTGGAGTATTTATGGCATTGAAAACAAATAATATGTTTTTAATGGTAATAAGTATTGTAACAGGGAGTATTATTGGAGAATGGATTAACATTGATAAGTATATAAATAATTTTGGGGATAAATTAAAACATAAATTTAAATCGGATAATTCGAAATTTTCAGAAGGACTCGTAACTGCATTTTTGTTATTTTGTATGGGCTCTGTTACAATTTTAGGAGCAATTGAAGAAGGATTAGGTGGCGAACCTAATTTACTTTTAGCAAAATCTGTTTTAGACGGTGTTTCATCAATTGCACTAGCAGCAGCACTAGGTTATGGTGTGGCTTTTTCTGTTATTCCTTTGCTAATTTATCAAGGAGGATTAACATTGTTGGCGACACATTTTGGTGATTATTTCTCTGAAAATATAATTAATGAACTTACTGGAGTTGGAGGACTCATGCTAATTGGTTTAGCTTTAAATATCCTCGAAATAAAAAAAATAAAAATATTGAATATGATTCCTGCATTAGTAATTATTATAATATTGGTATATCTTTTTGGATAAATGAGTCAAACTAATAATATACAAAACAAGTTAAAATTTTTATTTACAGATTGGAGTGGATTTATACCTGAAACAATTCAGGAGCTTCCACAATCGGGATCGAATAGAAAATACTTTCGTCTAAAAGAAAAAAATATTTCAGCAATTGGAGTATACAATTTTAATTACAATGAAAATGTAGCTTTTATAAACTTCACAAAACAGTTTTTACAATCAAGAATTAATGTTCCTGAAATATATTCTGAAGATCTTGTTGAAAACATATATCTTATTCAAGATTTAGGCGACACACAGCTGTTGTCATGGTTATCCTCAAACAGAACTGGAAACAGTTTTCCTGTAAATGCAATTGAGATTTATAAAAATGTAATTCAGGAATTAGTACGTATACAAATTGTTGCTGGACGTAATTTCAACTATTCCAAATGTTTCCAACATGCTGTGTTTGATGAAGAGGCAATACAATTTGATTTGAATTATTTCAGAACAAACTATGTGAATGCGTTAAAATTAAAATACAACGAAAATAAACTTCAGACAGATTTTAATATCTTCTCTAAATATCTCTTAAAAGCCGATAATAATTACTTTATGTTTCGTGATTTTCAGTCGCGCAATATAATGATGGTAAACCAAGCTCCTTTTTTTATTGATTACCAAGGAGGACGTAAAGGAGCTTTACAATATGATTTGGTATCCCTGTTGTTTCAAGCAAAAGCTCAAATTCCTGAAGATGTCAAATTAATTTTACTGGAGCATTATTTAAAAACCTCATCTTTGTTTATTCCGATTAATAAAGATGATTTTATTGAATTTTATTATGCCTTTGCTTTAATTAGAGTATTGCAAACTTTAGGAGCTTATGGTTTACGAGGTTTAATTGAAAACAAGAGCCATTTTATTGAAAGTATTCCAATGGCAATAAGCAATTTGGTATATTTAAAAGATAATGTCAAAATTCTAAATCAACTTGGAGAATTAAAACAAATTATTGATCAAATTATACAAACAGAAATAAAAACCAATGGATATTAATTTAACAGTTAGCATAAATAGTTTTTCTTATAAAAGAGCTTTACCAAAAGATAACTCAGGGAATGGTGGTGGATTTATTTTCGACTGTAGAGCAATACATAATCCTGGAAGATATGACGAGTATAAAAATCTAACGGGTAAGGATAAAGAAGTTATTCAGTTTTTAGATAATGAACCTGAAATGACCGAATTTCTTAAAAACGTTTTTGCCATAGCGGATCAATCAGTAAGCAAATATATTAAAAGACAATTTTCAAACTTAATGATTAGCTTTGGTTGTACCGGTGGTCAGCACAGATCAGTATTTTGTGCAGAAAATCTTGCAGAATACTTAAATAACAAATATAATATCAATATTATCGTTCATCATATTGAGCAAGAATTACTAAAAAAATAACGCTCATGAAAGCAATGATTTTTGCGGCAGGCAAAGGAACACGTCTTAAACCATTAACTGATAATACACCAAAAGCTTTGGTTAAGGTTAATGGAACGCCAATGCTCGAGATCATTATTAAGAAACTTATTAAAACAGGTGTAAACGAAATTATTATAAATGTTCATTACCTTGCTAATCAAATAATTGAATTCCTAAAATCAAAAAATAATTTTGGTATCCGTATTGAGATTTCATATGAGCAAGAACAATTATTAGATACCGGCGGAGGCCTAAAAAAAGCAGCATGGTTTTTTGATAATAATGAGGCCTTCATTCTTCATAATGTTGATGTAATTAGCAATATTGATTTGACAGAAATATTGGAATATCATAAGAACAGCAATTTTTTGGCCACATTAGCTGTAAGAAAAAGAGAATCAAGCCGATATTTCTTATTTAACAAAACGAATGAACTTTGTGGTTGGCAAAATATAAAAACTTCGGAAAAAATTCTTTCTAAAACTGATGAAAACTTAAATCAATTTGCATTTAGTGGTATACATATAATCGATTCAAGGATATTTAGTTTTCTTAAAAATGAAGGAGCATTTTCAATTGTTCCATCGTATATTGAGCTCTCAAAAAACAATAAAATAATAGCTTACCAACACGATAAAGATTTTTGGTTTGATATTGGAGATAAGAAGAAATTAGAGATCGCTGAAAAGTTCTTAAAAGAAAATTAATATATTACTGCATATAATATCTTTATAATGTTTGAACAATCCTTAAAACATTGGTGTTCCTATGTTATTTAATTTATTTTTGTATAAATTGCCTACAGTTGTAATTAAACAAATTACTAAGAATGAGTGAGTTATTACCTTTATTAATTGGACTATTATTTTTATCAGGTATACTTGTTAGTGTTTTGTATCCTTTGCTTAAACAACGAATGGGATGGTTACTTTCCTTAGTACCTTTAGGAATATTCATTTTATTATTTGTAGCTGTTGGTGATTTAGATACTAAAACAACCAAAATATTTCCAACAGATTTTTCAATATTGCCAAATATAAGTTTCCCTTTCCGAATTGATGGTTTAAGTCTTATTTTCGGTTTATTAATCTCAGGCATAGGTTTTCTTGTTGTATTGTACTCATCATGGTATATGAAAAAATACAATCGTCAGGCGCATTTCTTTACCTACCTGATGTTATTTATGGCTGCAATGATAGGACTTGTATTCTCTGATAATTTAATGGCATTATTTATTTTCTGGGAACTTACAAGTGTAACCTCATTTTTATTAATTGGCTTTGATCATCATTTAGAAAAATCGCGTCAAGCAGCATTGCAATCATTGTTAATAACTGGTTTTGGTGGTTTATGTCTATTATTTGCTACAATTCTAATTGGGAATATAACCGGAACATATGAAATTAGTAAGATTATTGAGCAAGGTATTTCTATTACATCACATTCACAATACAATTTAGTTTTTATACTAATATTTGTTGCTGTATTAACCAAATCTGCTCAATTTCCTTTTCATTTCTGGTTACCGGGAGCAATGCAGGCTCCTACTCCAGTAAGTGCATATTTGCACTCTGCAACCATGGTTAATGCAGGTATTTATTTGCTATTAAGAATACAACCTTTAGTAGGTGGAACCCCATTCTGGAAATACTCTTTGATTTTGTCTGGTGTTATAACCATGTTTTTAGGAGCTTACTTCTCTATGGGGCAAAAAGATTTAAAAAGGATTTTAGCCTTTACAACCATCAGTGCTCTGGGAACAATGGTTTTACTTATAGGTATCGGAACACCACTTTCGTTAGAAGCATCGTTGGTATTTTTTATTGTTCATGGATTATATAAAGGAGGATTATTTATGGTTGCCGGTATCATAGATAAAAGTACAGGAACCAGAGATATTACTAAACTATCGAACTTATGGAAACCTTTACCAGCTACAACTATTTTTGCAGTTCTGGCATTAATATCCATGGCAGGATTACCACCTATGTTGGGTTTTGTGGGAAAAGAGCTTATATATGTGGCAAAAATACAACTTCCTGGTTTATCTTGGATTATACTACCTCTTGGTATAGGGGCAAATATTATGATGGTTGCGATATCACTTACTGTATTTGTAGAGATTTTTTACAACAAAAAGAAAATAACTGAAATGCCAGTTCATTATACAGAAAAACAGTTACCCTGGTATTTTATTTTAGGTCCAGGAGTTTTAGCTCTAACAGGATTATTTCTTGGTTTATTTCCTGGTGGATTAAATAAAATGATAGCTAATGCTTTATTTGTAACAAAAAATGAAATTAAAGATGTGCATTTATTGTTATGGCATGGCTTTAACGAAGTATTATTGCTGAGTATTTTTGCTATACTTTTAGGAGTATTCATATTTGCACTTCGCAAGCCTGTAACTCGTTTTATTGAAAAAACGATCGAGTGGTTCGATATTTATCACCTACCAACCATATTCATGAAAGTATTAAATAACTATTTAAGAATAGCTGGTAAAAATACACAACGAATACAACATGGTTATCATCGTTTTTATCTGATGACTTTCTTTATCGTTACCCTAGTCATTACAAGTTTTCAAATTAATTGGAATTTAGGTGATTTAGTTCCCATTGGTGGTTTTTCTGCTATTCGTTTAAATATTGTAATTCTGTTAATTGTTTCAACAATGGCATTGATATTTGCCATATTTTCAAAGTCAAGATTATCAGCCATACTTGCTATGGGAGTTGTCGGATATGGAATAGGTTTATTATACCTTTTTTATGGTGCAATCGATTTATCAATTACACAATTCCTTGCAGAAACCCTTATTATGGTTTTATTTGTTATGGTAATTTATTACCTACCAAAATTTGCCAGTTTATCAACCAAAAAGTCGCGCATTAGAGATATAGCTATTTCTTTAATGGTAGGTGCCGGAGTAACTATTGTTGTACTACATAGCAGAGCACTTAATAATTATGAACCAATATCTGCCTATTTTACTAATAACAGTTATCTAAAAGCACACGGGCGAAATATTGTTAATGTAATACTTGTAGATTTTAGAGCACTTGATACTCTTGGTGAGATAACTGTGCTAACTCTTGCAGCAATTGGCGTTTATAGTTTATTTAGGTTTACCGTTAAAAAACAAAGTAAATAGATGAATAATAAGAGTTTAAGAAATATCATTTTAGAAAAGATTGTTAGCCTTTTTATGAAAGTAATGCTAATCTTTTCTGTTTATCTTTTACTTCGCGGGCATAATAACCCTGGCGGCGGTTTTATTGGAGGAATCATTGCATCAACCGGATTTATTTTTTACACTATCATTTTTGGAACCAATTCCTTACAAAAAATCATTAAAATAAAACCACAAACTTTTATTGGCATTGGTTTATTCTTAGTATTAATAGCTGCTATGCTTCCTACTTTTTTCTCAACCGAAATATTAACTGGACTATGGATAGAAGCTAGGATACCAGTCTTAGGAACATTGCATGCCGGCACACCACTAATATTCGACACAGGAGTTTATGGAGTTGTTATAGGTGTTATTTTAACTATAATAATAAGTATAATGGAGGTATTAAAATGGAATTAATCTTAGCTATCTTTATTGGTATATTATATGCAGGAGGAGTATACCTAGTGTTAAGGCGTAGTATAGTAAAAGTAATACTCGGAATATTTGTATTGGCAAATGCAACTAACTTAATTATATTCTTAGCAGGGGGAATAAAAAGAAGTGGTGAAGCATTTATTGCTGAAGGCAAAGAAAGTGTAGATCTTACTGCCATTAGCGATCCGTTACCTCAAGCATTAATTCTTACTGCAATAGTTATTAGCTTAGGTATTGCTTCATATATACTTGCATTAAAATACAAGTATTTCGAAGTAACAGAAACGCATGATTTAGATCAACTTAGTAAAACAGACCAAAAATGAGCATACTTCCATTATTGATCATATTTCCTTTTACATTTATTATTTTGGCACTGTTTATTCATAATGTCAAAATAAAGAATGCATTATCTTTGGTTTTAAGTTTGGCTAATTTTGCATTGGCATTCTATATCCTTTTATCAGTTAATAATGCAGAAATGATTAAAACCCAAATGGGTTCGTGGCCTGCTCCATTTGGAATATCATTAGTAGCCGATCGATTTAGTGCCTTCATGATTTTTATATCAGCAATTGTATTTTTAGCTGTTACAATCTACTCTATACAATCAATAGATAAAGAGAGATTAAAAAACAACTATTTTCTTTTCACTTATGGTATTCTAATGGGCGTTAATGGGAGCTTTATTGCAGGTGATATTTTTAACTTATATGTTTGGTTTGAAGTAATGCTCATGAGTTCTTTTATCCTCATAAGTTTTGGAGGAGAAAAAGCTCAGCTTGAAGGTTCTATTAAATATCTGATATTGAATTTAATATCATCTTTTTTCTTTGTTGCCGGAATTGGAATTCTTTATGGTAAAATGGGAAGTTTAAATCTTGCCGATTTAGCATTAAAGTTTTCACAAATAGGAGATTTCCCAAGTTTGTTTGAACCTTCACTCATTTTATTATTTGTAGGCTTTGCCATAAAAGGAGCTTTATTTCCATTCTTTTTCTGGCTGCCGGCATCGTATCATACTCCACCACCAGCCGTTTCTGCACTTTTTGCCGGACTGTTAACAAAAGTAGGTATTTATTCTCTTATCAGAATTTATACACTATTTTTATATCATTACGATTATTTCTGGAATCCTATAATTTTATGGATGGGTATATTATCAATGGTAATTGGAGTAATAACAGCAACATCACAATTCGATTTCAGAAAAATACTTTCTTTTCATATTATTAGT
>Ga0209692_10000996_pt1 | contig 45127 bp, 40 predicted proteins | sample tdDd472_FD_187129 | JGI IMG/M metagenome (GOLD analysis project Ga0209692, IMG submission 187129) | Marine sediment microbial communities from the Atlantic coast under amendment with organic carbon and nitrate - tdDd47.2 (SPAdes)... | ecosystem: Environmental > Aquatic > Marine > Coastal >...
AATCCACATACCCATCAGGCCAAGTCACTCCTTATGAGATTAACCTAAAGGTCTCTCCAGTCGGACAGACCTGTGGATATGTGGATTAAAGTACTTTAAAAATCCTTTATTTTTAATATACAAGGTTTGAATAATGAGATTTTTTAAAAAGTTAAGTCCTCTGCAGTCGGATTCATTGATTACTTTCATTTTTTTATTAATTGCCTACTTTTCATTCCCTTAAATTGATGTACGATAAGGCCCAATAAAATCAAACCGGTACCATTCCATGTAGCATTCGATATACTCTCATGATTAAATATATTGCCGAGTAGTAAGGCTGTAACTGGTGTGATTAGCGTGGCTAAGGCAACAGTAGAAGCTGTCAAGTTTGCCAGCACATAATAATAACTGACAAAGCCTACCACAGAACCCATAATTCCCAGGTAAATAATAGCGGCCAGCGTTCTAACCGGAATCTCATCAGGAATCGGGTTGGCAAAGGTATAAAAGCTTACCAGGAACAACGGTAAAGAGAAGGCCAAACCTCCGGTGGTTACCTGCAAGGCAGGTATTTCCTTATTGACCTGTTTTATTCCGACGGCACTGATTGCGTGCATCATCACTGCTATTAGAACGGTTACAATTCCCAGATAAGCATTCTGTCCTAAATTAATTTGCTCCCTAAAAATAAATGCCAAACCGGCAATTCCCAGGATGGCACCAAGAAACTTCCCCAAATTAAACTTTTCCAAGCCGAAAAAATGAATGGCAAACCAACTGGTGAATATGGGAGCTAAACCAAATATTACTGAAACTAATCCTGATGATATGTATTGGGCACCAAAATAAACCAGCATCATCGAACCATAAATAGCAGTACTTGAAATGGCGTAGACGGTCAGAGCATTTTTGTCCATCGGCAATTTTTTTTGCCATAGTAGACATAATGTCAATGCTAACAGAGTACCAATCAACATACGGGCACTGACGCCAGTAATAAAATCTACACCCACAGCACTCCATTTAATGGCTAACGGAGTGGTGGACCATATGATAATTACTATTAAATAGGCAATAATTACACCGAATAGTTTGTTATTCGTGTTCATCTTTTTGTACCAGAGGTTGAGCTGTAATGACGACCAAAAAGAGTCTTGGTTTAAGGTCGTTAGAAAAAAAAAGGCCACAGAGTTTTTAGATTCTGTGGCCTTTGTTATGGATAAGTTGATTATTTACTAATCAGAATAGGGTATTCTTCCATCGGTCGCACAGATCATCCGTGGCTCGCCACGCCAGGTGGCTTACTCGGCATTTGCGCAGCACTGTTGGAATCGTGTGAAGAATGTTTTGTGCGTTTATGGTTTTCATAGCCTTAATTTGCGGTATTCAAAGATTAATGTCAAGGATATTTTTATCCGATCGATGATTTCTTTTCGATACCGATTACAAACATCAATAGGGATGGAATAATAAACAGGGTAAATATGGTTGAGAAAGCCAAGCCGCCGGTAATAACACTACCCAATCCACGGTAAAACTCCGATCCTGGTCCCGGTACAATAATTAACGGTAACATACCAAACAAGGAGGTAAGGGAGCTCATAAAGATGGGCCGTAGACGGCTGCGTGTGGCTTCATTAATAGCTTGTCGATGTTCCATATTTTCATTACGGATTAGATTTAAGGTTTGATGCACAATTAAAATGGCATTGTTAACGACAATCCCAATGAGAATAACAAAGCCTAACATGGTCAACACATCCAGTGGTTGATAAGCCAGGAACTGATTGGTCATGGCCAAGCCAATAAATCCTCCGGCGGCAGCCAAGGGCAAGGTAAATAAAATAATCAATGGATAGATAAAATTACCGAATAGGGCGGCCATCAACAAATAAGTAATAACAACGGCTAGAATCAAATTCATTTTCATGGAGTCGATGGTTTCAATCAGCTTATCGCTAGTACCGCTTAAAGCAATATCGACGTTTTTCAGCTTACCTTGCTTTTCCAACTCGGGAATAATTTTATTTTGCATTAACTCGATTCCTTCCTGGATGGTGTAATGTTTTGGTGGAGTGACTTCCAGGGTAATCGTGCGTTTGCCTTCTAAATGGCGGATCTCACTAATTCCAGTGGTTCGTTGCAAGTCGGCAAAATTGTCAAAACTGACCAACTTGCCATTCGGCGTGGCAATCAGCGCATGATAAATATCTTCAGGTGTTTTAGCATCACTATTTTGCGCCTTTAAAATCAGATTGATTTTATTAACACCATCGACCTTATACTCGCTGATTTTGCGACCTTCCATCAGTACATCGGCAATGATTCCCAACGAATAAGCATCCATTCCCTGTCGTTTTAACATGGCATCGTTAGGAATAAAGCGAATTTCCGGGAATAGTAATTCAATGGAGGGAATAGGACGGATCTGAGCTCCCTGGATCTGTTTCGATAAGATACCGAACAGCGAACCCCCGACAGCTACCAGATCTTCGATCTTTTCACCACTAATATCCACGTCTATGGTTCGACCTTTACCCAAACCTTGTTCAAACACTCCGGCTTGTTTAGTTATACCAAAAATTCCAGGAAAGCCGTTAGCAATGGGTTGTAGTAACGATTTAAATACTTCCACTCGGCGATCATCGGCGCTAATGACACCGAATATCACAAAGTCTCCTCCTGCCACATAAAACGCACGAGCGATGGCCGGATATCCGTCTTTTTCCACGCCCATATGGGGTTTTAGTTTGGCAAAAACGGTTTCACCTATATGTTTCTTTTCCGCATAGGAAAGTCCCGGCGGTGGGATCAGGATGTTGAAGATTAAATTTCGATTGCCCTGTGGGAGATACTCCATTTTCGGAAACATACTATATATACTGGCGATCGAAGCTGCCGACAAAATCAGTACAGTTAAGATGCGCTTTATAGGTGAGCGTAAAATATAGTCCAGCAGCCCCATGATGGTGTTGGTAATTCTTTCCCCAAAGCGGACTAAAAGACTTTTTTTGCCGCTATCCTGGTGGCTGTCATGTGGATGAAAACGCATCAATTGATGCCATAACATGGGGATGACGGAAATGGATACGAATAGAGAAAACGATACAGCAACGGTTACCGCGATAGCGATATCTTTAAACAATTGCCCAGCTTCATTTTGTAGAAAGATAATTGGTAAAAATACCGCAATAGTGGTTAAAGCCGAAGCAATTAAAGCTCCCCAAACTTCATTGGTTCCATCATATGCAGCAATTAAAAAGGGTTTACCCATTTTTTTGTGGCGGTCAATATTTTCCAGGACCACAATAGCGGAGTCTACCAACATCCCCACTGAGAAAGAGATACCGGCCAGAGAAATAGTATTCAAGGAACGCTGTAAATAATCGAGAATAATAAAGGTTGAAATAATCGAAATTGGAATCGCCAGCGCTACTACCGTGGTTGCCGAAATCGAGCGTAAAAACAGCAATAATACGGTAATGGCTAGTGCTCCACCGAGCAAGATATTTTGCTGTACAAGGTCGATGGAACCCTGAATATATGCACGTTTGTCGTGTAACCATTGAATTCTTAAGCCGTCTTGTTTTAATTGTCCGGCATTCAGTTTATCCACCATAGCTTCAACATTATTGGAAAGATCGACAATATTGGTACCATTTTCCGGTTTTACCCCGATAACCAAACCTTTGACACCATCAACCATGGAGATGGCACGAGGTATGGCATAACCATAGGCGACCATGGCAATATCTTTAATTCGAACCTCTTTGTCCAGTTCCGAATGTACGACCAATTCTCTTATTGCTTCCGGTGAACGAAATTGTGCTGTGGTACGGATACGATAATTGCGGCGATCAATATCAACAGAACCGGCTGAAATATCGTTGTTATGGCGTTGAATTTTTTGTACGATATCGTCGATGCTTAAACCGTATTTGGCCAGCGATTTAAAATCGATAATAATCTGCATCTGCTGCTCGGTCCCGGATAGTAGAAATAGCTCGGCGACGCCGGGAATACGTTCATAATGTTCGCGTACCTCGTTTTTTAAATAGGTTTTATACGTGTCGATATTATTGGGGTTTTCCGATAAGGTTCGTAACATCGTCCAAATTACAGGCGACGAACTCTCTCCAGTTGCCTTAATCACTGGTTTAAGAACATTCTCGGGATAGCTGTCCACTTCGGTAAGTCTATTACTGACATCCAGTAATGCCTTATTAATATCAGCTCCAATTTTAAACGTTAGAGTGACGGTTCCGAGATTATCTTGAGATTTGGATTCATAAGAGGTTATCCCGGGAGTATTTTTTAATACCAACTCCTGTTCATTGATAATCTCCTGTTCTATTTCTCGTGGGGAGGCTCCGGGCCAGGCGGTAACAACTGATATTTTAGCCTCAATTACGTTCGGGGTTAATTGCTGAGGTAATTGTTGTACGGCTATGAGGCCGAACATTATCAGCATAATTACCGCTACGGCAATGGACACCGGTTTGTGTAAAGAAAACTGGATTATATTCATAATTATTGTTCCATCACAGCTTGTCCGGGAAAGATTCGCTCATTTCCTTTGGTAATGACTCGGTGTTGAGGTGTTAGTCCCTCCGCTATAACTGCAACCTGTTTGCCATTAAAAAGCTGGACTTTAACCGGAATCATTTGTGCCTTATTATCTTGGATAGTAAACACTACGTCTTGACCAAAACGTTTAATAACTGCATCGCGAGGTACCAATAGAGAATCTGAATGGTTTTCCCGTGGTAATTTTATTTCTGCTTCGACGCCAGCAAAAAGGGAATCATCCAGTTTGCTTAATTTTATTTTAAGCGGTACCGTTCTGGTTCGAGAATCGCCCTGGATAATGATCCCTTCAATTTTACCATGGTAAATTTTGTCATTGATGGTTAATTCGATATCTTGTTTAGATTTTAGTTTGGTCGCAAAACGTGCCGGAATATTGAATATTACATCGATGTTTTCAGGATTTACCAAGGTTGCAATACTTCCGCCTTTATCCACCCACTCGCCACGACTAATCGCTTTGTCGATAATTACGCCACTGAAAGGAGCTCGAATGAGACTTTGTTTGCGTTCAATATTTAAAATATCCAGTTCGGCCTGGAGGGCAATTTGCTTCTGTTCTAAAGTGATTTTGTTGTAATAAACCTCGTCATATTGTTGTTGTGAAACGTTTTTCTGTCGTAGCAATTTTGTATAGCGCTGCAGATCTTTATTGACCTTTTCCAATTGCAGACGGAGCTCTTTAATCGATGCCTTAATAGCACCAATCCGGGAATCCAATATTTCATGATCCAACTCGACCAATACTTGGCCTTTTTTAACTCGGCTGGTGCTTGCAAAATTTACTTTAAGAACCAATCCGGCAACTTGTGACGCAACTACTGAAGTTTCGCTATAGTGCAAGGTTCCAATAAAGTTCTGATACGCGATCAAAGAGCCACTGCTGACTGCTTTAGTGGTCACTAAAGAACCCGTTTTTTCCGGAGCTTGTTTATCGTCTTCCGCCCAAGTTATTGTCATGGATAAAGACCAAATCAGAATTAGTATAAGGCGGTTTAGAAAAAATTGAGCTCTTCCATATTCAAACATTACAAGTCCTCCAGACAATCAATTGAGCGAAGCTCGGATAAGACAGATAAAAAACAAGACAGTTCTTTAGGCTTAAACCTTTCTCGTAGTTTGCCAATGACTTGGTCGGTCATGGGAATAATTTCCTTCATAATAGCATCTGATTTTGAACTAAAGATTAAAGTGTGGCTACGTCTATCGTCGTCCTTCATTCGTCTCAAAATAAAAGCGTTTTTGACCAGAGTATCTATCATACGTGTGATAGTTGTTTTATCTTTACCCAGTATTTCCGCTAATTGCGAGGGGGTTACAAAAGAGTTTTCATTAATTGCTTTAAGAATTACATATTGTTCTGCGGTTAAGCCATAGGGTTTTAGAAAATGATTAAAACGATTTCGCATTACATTAGCGGTTTTATTAACTTGAAAACCTAAAGAATCTTCAAAAGAGTAGGTCATTGTTGATAGTTCCAGATTAATCGCAAGGACAAAAAATGGTTAGAAGAATAGCTACAAAAATTGTATGTACAATTATAGGTACTGCAACTAAAAAAGCAACTACTTTAAAATGAACTCTTTGTTCATTTTTTATGACCATTAAAAATTTGCTTTGGAAATGGAAAGCGTAGGGAATAATTACCAATATCTGCCGTTTTTTCAGTGGGCTGAATTATTGCATATTGAGGTGGATGATTTTGATATTGAAAAGATAAAAGAAATGCCACTAAAGTTTAATAATATATTGAGCGAACTAGAAAGAAATATTAAATAGGCTCCCTCATTATAAAGGTTTAGGCTTTTCAATACCGTATCCTTGTAGATAATCAACGCCCATGCTTTTCAGTTCATTCTTGATTTGGTGTCAGCAGTAATTGGAACCATTCCGATACTGACCGAAGTTAGGAAGGAACTATTTTCCCAATGAAAATGAAAAGCCCTTACTCGGTTGCAAATACTATTACCTAGTTCTCCCGCTTTTTCCACTGAACAGTTTTCCAAGAGTAGTCCGAATTCATCACCGCCGAGCCTTGCTAAGGTGTCGTTGGTTCGTACCGTCTTACTGAGTATTTCAGCAATCTCTTTAATCATTTTGTCACCGGCTAAATGGCCACAGGTATCGTTAATCACCTTAAATTGGTCCAGATCCAGATCCAGATAATAGACCATATGATGATCGGACTCACTGCTGGTTTCCAAGATTAGGTTTAAGCGCTGTTCAAAGGAGTAACGATTTAAAAGTGATGTGAGTGGGTCTCGGGTTGCGAGATAATCAATTTCTCGTTCCATCTTTGCGCCAGAACACTTCGGTATTGATTTCGCAGCCTTGGCCATACATATAAGCACGATGGATGTGACAATCTTGAGAAGGGTAATATACAACGTCAGCATAACTATGATGAGTCAACTCGTGCATTTTACCCCCTAGAAGTTCATTCGAAGAGTATCCCAGAATATTGAGGGCCGCACTATTCACAAAGGTGCAGCAGTTACACTTATGACTTAAATTAGGGCTGTTTATAAAACAAATATGGTTCAAATTAACTAAAAGATCAAATAGATCGGATAATTGACAGATTCACAATAAAAGTTGGCAATTCATCTCTAATAAGATATTCGCAAATAATGCAATAATAAAATACTACATTATTGAAAATCTATCTTCTATGAAAGAAACACTCCGATTGCACTTTCCGTCTTTAGTCATGTTGATTTTGGGTGGAGTGAGCAGTTATTTGCTCTTTTATCCACCAGAAGCCTTAAGCTCTTCGCAATTATTTACCTTGGTAATCGGTTTAATGGCCATTGGATTTTGGGCAACGGCATTGATTCCTGAATATTTAACAGCATTGTTGTTTTTCTGTGCCTGCATGCTGTTGTCTGTCGCAGCTCCACAACAAGTATTTTCCGGATTCTCATCATCTGCCTTTTGGTTGGTTTATGGTGGATTAATTATTGGTATCGCCATTAATAAAACCGGTTTGGGAAAACGTATAGCAACGATTTTAGTATCTCATTTAGATTATGGATACTCGGGGTTAATAACCGGAGTTGTTGTAATTGGTATTTTGTTTAGCTTCCTTATGCCATCGGCGATGGCGAGAATGGTGTTATTAATACCTATTATGTTGCTGATTGCGTCACATTTTGGGTTCGAGCATGGTACAAAAGGACGGACGGGAATTATTCTAGCTGCAATAATGGGGACCTTTATCCCTGCCTTTGCCATTTTACCAGCGAATGTAGCAAATATGGTTTTAAGTGGTTTGTATGAAAGTCAATTTAGACATTCGTTTCTGTATGGTGAATATTTATTAATAAATTTTCCAATTTTGGGGGGATTAAAAGCCATTTGTATTGTTGGCATGGTTATCCTGCTTTTTCCCGATAAGATAAGAAAAATTGATGATAGTGAATTAAACGGAATTGAACCTTGGTCAAAAAATGAAAAGTTCTTAACAGTCCTTTTGTCACTAGCATTGCTACTATGGATAACTGACTTTTACCATCATATTTCACCTGCCTGGATTGCCATTTTAGTCGCGATAATTTTATTATTTCCTAAAATAGCCATCGTAACCAGTGAAGAATTTAGTCGTCAAATCAATTATGCCTCGCTACTTTTTGTGGCGGGGGTCATTGGTTTTGGCGTGGTAATTTCCCATTCTGGTTTGGGAAATATACTAGCTGAATATCTATTAGATACTTTTCCCTTGGATAAAGAAACGCCATTTATCAATTATATGCTATTGAGTTTAAGTAGCGTACTAACGGCATTGGCCGTTACTTCACCTAGTGTTCCAGCGATATTAATGCCATTGGCGGAGCCCATAACTAGCGCCAGTGGTTTACCGTTGAAAATGGTTATTATGACTCAAGTAATTGGGTTTTCTACCACTATTTTTCCTTATCAGACGGTTCCAATTTTAATTGCAATGCAGATGGCGGGGGAAAAACTATCTCATGCTGTTAAATTTTGTTTTTTACTGGCTTTGCTCACTTTGGCTATTTTAGTTCCGGTTAATTACTTTTGGTGGCGGTTTTTAGAGCGGATTGGAGCCTTTTGGGCATAATTTTCCATATCGCTAGAAAAATCTAAGGTAAAATACCAACTTATCCACTTTTTAAATAATTCAATAAAAGACTTGATAAGTTAAGATAGAATTTGCCGTTTCGTGTCAATACTTTTTTGTGGTGTTAGCTGCAAGTCATTGATTAACTATATAAATTAAAGTTACCTCTTATTCGTTGTCTAATTTATAATCAATTTGTTGAGAACTGTAATTTTAAGCCGACTAAAGCTTGCTTTTAATAGTTATTCACAAACTTATCCACAGATTTTGTGGATAAGGCGGATCTTATAAAAATGCTTTGGTTTTAATTTAAAGACGGGCTATAGTTTAAACAGGTTTTCTAAAAAATTTATTTTTATCAATTGAGTTTGTCATGTTTTTATTTCATTATGAAGATAAGATTAAACTTTGCTAAAAGGAGCTATAGGTGTTAATCAGTAATATAGAAATGGTACCGGGAAAAAAAATTGTTAAACACTTGGGTATGGTACAGGGGAATACGGTCAGGGCTAAACATGTAGGGCGGGATATTATGGCTGGTTTTAAAAATATATTCGGTGGTGAATTGAAAGGTTATACCGAGTTATTAACTGAAGCTAGGGAGGAGGCGGTAGCCAGAATGATCCAGCAGGCCGAGGCAATTGGAGCCAATGCCGTGATAAATGTACGTTTTTCCACTTCCTCGATAACGGCTGGAGCGGCTGAGTTGTTTGCCTATGGTACTGCGGTAGTATTGGAATAGCATATGATTGATTTAATAATATTTCTTACCTTGTTAATTTTGGGATATGGATTTGGCCGAGTGGCAGAGTCCAGACACTTTAAATCGATAAAAAAACGCGAGACTCAATATCAAAAGATTTTAACCTTTAGTACCCGTTTTCCACCGAACGATATTGGCACGGTTAATTCAGATTTTGTTGGTGGCAGCGTAGTCATATCCATTGATTATTTCAAACGCATTGCAGCTACTTTAAGGGGATTGATTGGCGGGCGAGTAACAACCTATGAAACGTTGATTGAGCGAGCGCGTAGGGAAGCCATATTGCGTATGAAAGAAGAGGCTAAACTTAAAGGTGCGACATTTATTATTAATGTAAAACTAGAGACTTCTTCGATAACCAAAGGAAATAAACAGCAGGTCACTTGCGTAGAAGTTTATGCCTATGGAACGGCATTAATACCTGAAAAGGAAGTTAAATCGAATTGGCAACCCGATCGAGATATTCATTTTGCAGTCCGTTAAGATTTTGTTAGCAATAGTTAAACTTAAATTATTACTCTATGGAATATAAAAATCCAAAAATTCCGGAAGGCATTAATATAAGTGATGAAAATCCCCTAAAGGATTTTTTTGCCATGCTATTGGGGATTAGTCTGGTTACGGCATTAATTATTATGATGTTAATGTATCTGGCCGAAACAATGGTGAGGTATATTCCATTTGAGGTGGAGTTAAAATTAACTGAAAACTTCCCGCAACTAAGCAATATTGAAGAAACACCACAAACACAACGAATAGAAAATTATTTACAAGAATTAGCCGATGAACTTAGCCTAGCCCAACAGCTACCCAAGGAAATGAAAATTACTGTTCATTATTTGGATGTTGATGAAATCAATGCCTTTGCAACCTTGGGTGGAAATGTGGTTATTTTTAGAGGCTTACTGGATAAGATGCCCAATGAAAATGCCTTAGCCATGGTTTTAGCCCATGAAATTGCCCACATTAAACATCGAGACCCAATCGTAGCATTAGGAAGAGGACTAACTGTTAGCCTGGCTATTATGAGTTTAATGGGAGCGGGAGATAGTGGGTTTTCCGAACAATTAGTCAGCAATATTAGTCTTATGACTGTTTTAAACTTTAGTAGAGAGCAAGAAAAAGAAGCTGATCACCAGGCCTTATTAACTCTGCAGCAATATTACGGTCATGTTAATGGGGCCGAGGAAATTTTTAAGTTATTTATGCATAGTGAAAAAGAGCATAGTACACCCTTGTTTTTAAGTACTCACCCACAAAGCAAGGAGCGATTAGAAAGCGTGGAAGAATTTTCTCAACAGTGTGAATCTGAACCGTGTGAAAAGATTGAACATAAGGATTTGAGACCGCTACCGGATTGGATAAGTTCTCATTAAGAATTAAATGCCACCTGATTACGACCATTTTGCTTTGCCTCATATAAGGCAATATCAGCCCGTTTTAGCAAATCGTTAATAGTATCGCCAACTTGGTACTGTGCTATGCCTGCACTAATGGTCATTTGTGGAATTTTGAACAATTGATACTCACTAATTATTATTCGTAGATGTTCTGCCATTTCAAAGGCATTGGCGGCAGAAGTTTCGGGTACTAGAATTAAAAACTCTTCACCACCCAGGCGAGAAATTTTGTCCATAGGACGAACCTTTCTACGAAATAGTTTGGACAGTTCTATTAAAACTTCGTCGCCAACATCATGACCAAAGGTATCATTGATCTGCTTAAAGTGATCGATATCATACATGATAATTGAGAATATACTGTTATAGCGTTTGGTTCGCTCCAATTCCAGTTTTAGTTCATCCATTATAGCGCGCCGATTTTTTTGACCGGTTAAAGGATCGGTTGTCGCCAGGTAATTAAGCTGTTGTTCGGTTTTCTGGAGCTCGCGAATGGGAATACGACTTAATAATACGATTAGCAAACCGGCAGCCATAGAGAATAGTAGAATTATCAAACTTTCTTGTAAAAGTGGCTTGACTGAATAGCTGAGCTTAAATGTTCCTACCCGAATCCCGGAATCAGATAAAGGATAACTAATATGTTTAATTGGTTGGGATAATGAATAATCAGAATTCAAAATGATATCATTTTGACTATCAAAAATAGTATAGTTTCTATCGGATTTCTCGCCATAGCTGTGAAAAATAAATTCGCTGATACGCTCTTCTTCATACTCCCAGGTATCCGGCCTTAAACTAATTACCTTTGTCATTAATTGTTCTGATAGGTATTTCCCTTCCATTTCGTAACGACCGTGTAAATAACGTTCGCCCATATAGAAATAACTGAGGGGTACTATAATTACCATTATCAACACTATCGTAATGGACAAGCGGTTAACGATGTGAGAAAGACGTTTGTTATTGGCCATATTATTTGGTCACAAAATGATTGCCATATTTTTCTATAATACGACGTCCGGGCTCAGAAAAAATAAAGCTGATAAAATCATCTCTTTCCTTATATTTCTCCGGTTTAATGACCAGTTCCATGTTTTTATATAAGGGATAGATTCCCTCCATCAAATTGCTAATAGTTGGCTCTATGTTATTAAAATTAAGGGCTTTTAATGGCCTGTTCTCGCTAAGCAATAAGGCCAGTGTTGTATATCCGAAGCTGCCGGGAATATTATTGATGGCTTCGGCATTTTGCTGTGCGGTCTGAGTAATGTTAATACCATTGGTATTGAGTACCTTGTCAATGGCAGCGGCTAATTCGGGTAACTGTTTTTTTAATGCCATGGTTTCACTATCATGCATTGGGCGCATAATTGGGCGACATCTTTCTCCATTTGGCCAATGAAAACTTTTGCCATTATAGTAAGATTGTAACTCATGAGTGGTTATGGAGTTGATAGTTGATCGGCTATCGATAACGAAAACCAAAGGAGTTTTCACATAATTTAGTTGTTTAAGACCAAGTTGACGTTCGTTAGCCTTCATCTTTCGGCCAATTAAAGCAATATCGATTTTATCTTTGGCTAAGGCGCGAATTCCTCCGCCGGAACCCAGGCTGGGTAATACTTTTATAGCTATATTGGGATTAATCTTCTGGTATTCCGAGGCTAAATGCCGAATGGTTCCTAACGCTGCACCGGTGCCGCCAATGAGAATTTGATTGGCGTGTATGGGAGAACATATTAAGAGCAAATAGAGGGTCACTATTTTGCTCAGTAGCGATATTTTGGACATTAATAGTCTCCACGTTTTATTAAGTTTTGTTGTGTGGTTATAAACTATTTTTGTAGTTTACTCTAGCTGTATTAAAGTGGTAAAGCCATAAATAGTACTGTATTTTCCATTTTAGATTTATTCAGAAAATAAAAAAGGCGAGTTAATAACCCGCCTTAGTCATTTTCATTTGATAATCAGATTAACCATTGGCAGTAATGGCATCGACTAACTCTGATAAGACCGTTTCCGCCTTATCATGGGCAATTTGACAAGTTCCGGCATTTTCATGACCACCACCATTATATTTGAGCATTAGCTCGCCTATATTGGTTTTCGAACTACGATTGATAATGGAATTGCCGGTAGCAAATACGGTGTTTTGTTTTTGAAATCCCCACATAACATGAATGGAAATATTGGTATCTGGATAGAGTGCGTAGATCATAAAACGATTGCCGGCGTGAATAATTTCTTCTTCACGAAGATCCAGTACAACTAAATTATTGTGGATGGTTGAACAACGTTTTAATTGTTCTTTAAATTTATCCTGTTGGTCGTTGTATAAGTCCACCCTTTCTCTCACGTCGGGCAGCTTTAGTATGTCTTCTATACCATGATCTTTACAATAATCAATCAGATCCATCATTAAGGCATAGTTGGAGATTCTGAATTCTCTAAATCGTCCCAAACCGGTACGAGCGTCCATAAGAAAGCTTAATAGATCCCAACCTTGCGGATCTAAAACATCTTCTTTACTGAACTGGGCTGAGTCGGCCTTATCCACTGCTTCCATCATATCGTAGAAGCGATTGCCAAATTTTTCCTCACCACCGTAGTAGTCAAATACGACTCGTGCAGCACTGGGGGCATCCGGAAGAATAATATGATTGTCTCTTTTTTCATTCCGGATTGTTTCACTCAAGTGATGGTCAAAAGCCAGATGAACGCCTTCGACATATGGTAAGTTGGTGGTTATATCTTTATCGGTAATATCAATAACGCCATCCTGCATATCTTTAGGATGAACGAATTTAATGTCGTCGATAATATCAATTTCCTTTAATAATACCGCACATACCAGACCATCCATATCACTGCGAGTAATCAGTCTAAATTTTTCCATTAAGTTCCCCTAGCTTTTAAATTTGACACTATGTTCGTAGTTTAGCACAAGAAAAGAATAGCAGAAATCATATTCGGGAAATAAATATGGTGGTTTTTAATGGTCTAAATAACATTGAACTTTTTTTTAAAACTGACAACAGGGCATGATCTTACTTTGGTTGATGTCGATTAAAATTCATGAGTAAATCTCGATTGATTTGGGAGATAATATTTATCCGATATTTAAAGTGTTTAACATGGGTGCAAAAAGAAATTATAAAACCTATACGAAATAATTTAAGAAATAAGTTGTTGCTTTACTGCTAGAGCAAGGATATACGATTCCAGAAGTTGCTAAATCGTTAATCACTGGAGTTGAGAGTGGCAAACGATTTGAAAACACTTTTTCTCCTTAAACTACAAAAATCTCCATTAACAAGCTATTATAAATAAACTAAAGTATTTCACTCGGTTTCTATAACACACTCAAAGGAAAATGAAATGTTATTTAATAAAATAAAACAATTAGCCGCTATTTCATTGCTGGTTTGTTCCGGCTCTGTATTGGCGGCGAGTCATAGTGCTCCTTCGCCCTCGTTTAAGGCTTCTCAGTTGACCGATAGTATATATATGCTGCAAGGTAAAGGCGGTAATATTGCCTTATTAAAAGGGGAGCAGGGGATCTTATTGATCGATGATGATTATAAGGTGATGTCGGATGGCTTAAAAAAGCAGGTAATGGATCATGGCGGTTTGGATAAGCTGACCTATATTATCAATACCCATTGGCATGGTGATCATACACAGGGGAATTTAGCCTTGGGGCCGCATGCTAGTATTATTGCCCATGATAATGTACGTAAATTATTGTCGGAGAAGCAGAGCATTAAATTGTTTAATATGGTGTCCGAGCCTTATCCTGAAAATGCTTTGCCCAGTATTACTTATGATAAATCCATGAGTCTTTATTTTAATAATGAAGCAATGAAGATTTTACATTATCCCGGTGGTCATACAAATGGTGATTCGGTAGTGTTCTTTAAAAAGGCCAATATCGTGCATACCGGAGACCTGTTTTTTAATGGATTTTTTCCTTTTGTAGACGTTGATCATGGCGGTGACGTACTTATCATGGCGGCCAATGTAAAGGTGATTCTCGAGAGTATTGATGAGAATACCAAGATAATTCCCGGTCATGGTCCTTTAGCTAAAAAAGCTGAATTACAAGCTTTCCATGATATGTTGGTGGGAACGGCAGGCGAGGTGCAAGCCATGATTGATAAGGGTGATAAACTACCTACGATTATTAAAAACGGTTTGTCGGATAAATGGGCACCATGGACTAAAGGTTTCCTATCTTCTGAAGTGTGGATTGGAATTGTCTATGAAAGTTTGACCAGGAAAAAATAATCGATATTTTTGCTACGAGGTAGAATTAAAAATCTACCTCGTATCTTTTCCCCTTATTATTTTTAGTTCCTTTTCTTATAGCCTTAATTTGGTGATAAAAATTAGTATTAACCTTGTAGTTATTGCTGACTTTATCTATTCTCATTTAACTGCGGTAAAATTTTTCTTCTAATCATCAATAATCTTTTAATCAATACAGCGGTGAGGATAGTTTAAAAATGAAATTTAAGAATATCAGTAAGTTGCTAATATTTATGTTTTTAATTTCTTCTCAATTACTATTGGCGGCGAACTATATTCCCCCTAAAAATGGTCAGGCAGGCCGTCTGGAATTTGAACAGATTGATATTGGTAATAATAAAAAATTCAGCGTTACCTTTATTGCCAGAGACAGAAATTACCTTCGTATTGGGCAGGTTTTTCAAATTAAAAATCGGACTCAGGCTAATGCAGGAGGTAATCCTGATGGACGTTATTCTACTGCTTCTAAAAAACTATCCGCCTCTAAAGTCATGGAAAAAAGTGGGATTGTTCATCATTTAACAATTCGACGAAAAACAGAAAAAGCAAATCCCAAACAGGAATTTTATGTGGTGGAAAAAATCTGTAGCCAATTAGCCTCGTCTCAGCAAGGGGCAGCCCGTGCGGATAAAATGAAGGAACAGAATTCAGCTCAAGGGGAAGTGAAAGCTGAAAAAATGAGACAACGCACACCTAAAAAGAATCAATCAGCTATGCCAAGTGGTGAGAGAGACCATATTAAACAGTAAAGCATGCGATCTTGGCTTAAATGTAAAAAACGACCTGATTACGTCCATTCTCTTTGGCCTGGTATAGCGCATTATCACTATGTTGAACGATATTATTAAAATCAGGATGGCCGTCATGGATGGCGATACCGATGCTAGCGGTAATTTTTAATTTAGTTTTGGAATTGATTTCAAAGTTGTGGTGTTGAATGTTTTGTCTAATTTTTTCTGCTACCATCTGAGCATGATTTCGGCTGACTGAATTAAGCACGGTAAGAAATTCTTCACCGCCGTAACGGAAAACAAAGTCACCCGCTCTTACCGAAGTCATTAAAATTTCCGCTATTTGCCGCAGGATGGAGTCGCCGGCATCGTGGCCGTATTGATCGTTGATTTTTTTAAAATGATCGAGGTCGATTAATAAAACTGCAAAGCGTTCATTAGTTGCCATTGATACTTTTACTTCACGCTGTAAAATCGTTCTTAGAAATCGTCGATTAAATAATTTTGTCAGCGGATCGCGTCCACCTTCCAGAGCCAAGGTTTGTTCGGTAATGGAGCCTAATACTGCCGTTGAGGAAGTCACGTGGTCGTCGATGGTTTTCATATAGTGACGCATTTGTTCTGTTAGTCCATCTGGTCTGATATTTACAGCATTATTAAAAACATCATCAATTTTTTCCATCAGTTGTTTTAATTTGGAAATTTCATTTGAGCCGGGAAACAGTAGATCGCCTTTGTGTTGTACCCATAGTCCGAAATTAGTTCGCTTAACCGAGGGAATTTGGTTGAGTTCTATTTTGGCATCCATTAACAAGCCAAGAACTTGACGGTGCCAGTCGAATAAAGAAGAGCGAAGAGCCTCAGTTTGCAAGGCCATATCCATTCCCAATGATTGTAGTTTAAGGGCTTGTTGATCTTGAGCATCAGAAAGGAGATCGGTAAAGTAAGTGCGGTTCATTACGGCGATGCTCTGATCGACCAGGTTATCCAATAAGATAACGACATCAGCTAATTGATTGCGCTGGATATCGGAATCCAAGATAGTTCTAAATAGAGATTGCTTGAGTACCGAAGTACCGATATGAATTGCAATTAGGGGAATATTGATACGTGCGTGTTTATTTCCGATCTCAATTTGGTTATGAATAAAACCTTCAATTTCATCTTTGCTCAGGGAGCTTACTAAGCTCATAATCCAATGGGTCATGGATGGTTTTAAATGACCTTCCACCTTTTCGTTACTCAAAAATCCTGAACTCTCCGGATGGGAAAGCATGTTTCGATAAAAATCTTCAGCAATAAGCTCGGCTTTGGGCGTTAATACTCTAGATAATTCTGAAATCGAATGTGGATCAAGGTTTGAAAGAAGATTTCTTAATAACTCAACATCTTTATTTTCCATAAAGGATTAGCCTTATTGTAATAAGTCAATTTCCATAAACTTCCAACCCCGGATTATTTTGTTTTTTTATTTCTTAATATTAGCAGCAAAAATCAAAATTTAAATGATATCGAGTAAGTTGCGGATATTGGCGTGTTTTGGTTTTGCGTATTAGGAGTTTCCACTCGCATTCTGCATTCACTAATAATGAATTTAATATTTGAATCTTAAAAAATTCACCAATAAAACAAAAAAAGTTAGTAATTACAGATAAATACAAAACATAGTGATTTTGTCGGAAATGTGGCATCGATTTTGCCCTTAGTTTGATAAATATAGAATATTTATCCGTTAGGAGTGCACTATGTTGGATAACAAAAAAGCGTTTCGAGGAAAAAAGAGTAACCAACCACAGAATATTAATAGTCAGAGTATTTTGTTGCCCCATTCGCATTGCATTCGTCTACAAAGACAGATTGAAGTTATTGCGCAGGAGATGGAGTTTATTAATGATCCGCAAAACCTGGTTAGCCTATCATGATCCTTTAACTAATTTAGGCAATCGCCTATTATTCACCGAGCGGCTGGAGCATGGAGTCGCCCGAGCCGCCCGTGATGAAACTTTACTTGCTGTCATCTTTCTGGATTTTGATAATTTTAAGCATGTTAATGATAGTATGGGGCACAAAGCCGGAGATGAATTACTAATTGGCGTGGCGACGAGATTAAAAGAAATTTTACGTAGCAGTGATACCTTGTCGCGTTTTGGTGGGGATGAATTTACCATATTAATTGAAAATTACCATTCGCTAACCGAAGTAAATGCCATTACCAGAAAAATTACTGAAAGCTTTAAAACTCCTTTTTCAGTTGAGGTTAAATCCATATATATTTCAGTCAGTATGGGAATAAGTATCTATCCCACTGATGGAGATAAAGCCGATGCTTTGTTAAGAAATGCCGATTCCGCTATGTATCGTGCGAAAAAACAGGGTGGAGGTTGTTTGAGGTTTTATACCTTAGAACTGACCGAAACTGCGCAACGACGAATTAACGTAGAAAGTGAAATTCGTAATGCGATTAAAAACAATGAACTACGATTAAATTTCCAACCTCAGTTTGATGCCCAAAATGGTCATCTAATCGGTGCAGAGGCTTTGCTCAGATGGCATTCCAGCACTATGGGTGAAGTATCGCCTGGTATTTTTATCCCCATTGCCGAGGAATCTCCGATTATTAATGAGTTGGGGCGTTGGGTTTTGGAAACTGCCTGCAGACAGGCTAAAGAGTGGTTGGAATCTTATCAAATTAATTTTCGTATGGCGGTGAATATATCGGTACGACAAATTCAAAAGGATGAATTTATACAGCAGGTGGTGGACATTTTGGACGAAACCGGCTTACCGCCGAAAAAGCTCGAACTGGAAGTTACTGAAGGTATAGTCATGAATCAGGCTGAAACCGAGCGGTTACAAAAGCTTAGAGAAATGGGAATTAAAATATCAATAGATGATTTTGGTACCGGCTATTCATCATTATCGTATTTGCGGGACTTGCCTGTCGACCGACTTAAAATTGACCAGAGCTTTGTGCGTGATATTGGTAGCAATAGTCGCGATGAGGCAATTGTTCGTGCAATTATTGCGATGGGACATGCGCATGGATTGGATATTATTGCCGAAGGGGTAGAGGAGTCGGAACAGAAAGATTTCTTGCGTCATGAGGGGTGTGATGAACTACAAGGTTATTTAATGGGGAGGCCGATGCCTCAAGCAAGCTTTGCTCGACTTTTAGAACAAAATAATCTAACCAATATGGTTTGATTAAGCTTCGTTGTTGATATGCCAATTTATTTTATCTGATTCGCATCTGGGTCTTAAGGTTTGGCCCGAAGAGTAACATTGCTGACAAAATAAGCTATCCTGATTTAAATCGAGTGGCTCTTTTAAATAGCGTGTTAAATCGGTAGGGGAGAGTGGTTTTCCAAATAAGAAACCTTGTAGTTCGTCACATTCTTCTTTTATCAAAAATTCTTTTTGTTCAATTGTTTCTACGCCTTCGGCATTAACCCTTAATTTTAAACTTTTTGCCAGGGCAATAACCGCTCGAACAATAGCAACATCGTTGGGATCGGTTTCAATATCTTTAATAAAAGTTCGGTCAATTTTTAATTTATTGATTGGAAGGCGTTTAAGATAACTCATGGACGAATAACCGGTACCGAAATCATCGATTGCTAGGTTAATGCCCAATTGTCGTAAATCATTTAGGACTTTCATGGAATGCTTGGGATCATTCATGACACCACTTTCAGTGATCTCTAGTTCTAAGTATTTAGGTTCTATTTGGTGGTATTCAATAATTTCTTGGACTCTTTGGGCAAATTTATCGTTATTTAATTGGTCTACGGAAACATTTACCGACATTTGAATTCTCGGCATTCCCTGTAGTTGCCAATCGGCCAATTGTGCACAGGCCTCATTTAATACCCAATCTCCAATATCACTAATTAAATGGATTTCTTCTGCTAAGGGAATAAATTTATCGGGAGTCACCAAACCGTCCTCAGGATGAAGCCAACGCAGTAAAGCTTCGACTGAAAGTAGCAGACCTGTTTTCGAACATACTTGAGGTTGATATACCATAGTGAAACAATCATCCTTAAGAGCATCGCGTAAATGGTGCTCCAGTTTGGCATGTTGTTCGGCTTCTATAGTCATTGCTGAAGTGTAAAAACTATAAGCATTTTTACCACTGCTTTTAGCTCGGTACATTGCCGTATCGGCATTTCTTAATAACAATTCTTCATTGTCTCCGTCATCGGGATAAATGGCGATACCGACACTACCGGTGACATGTGATTCGGAATTCTTGGATAGAAAATAGGGTTGACTGATACTTTCTAAAATTCGTGAAGCTACTTTTTCCGGGCCCCAAGCTCCCCATTCGTCTTTTAAATCGGGTAATATGATGGTAAATTCATCTCCTCCCAGTCGAGCCACAATATCAACATCGCGAACACAATTTTTCAATCGTTTCGCCGTTTCCATGAGTAAAATATCTCCGGCGGTATGACCCAGTGTATCGTTAATTTGTTTAAATCGATCTAAATCGATAAACATGACTGCAACTTTGTTTTTTTGACGTTTGGCGCGATGGATATTAATTTTGAGTTGATCATGAAACATGATCCGATTGGGTAAATTGGTTAGTTCATCATAATTTGCCTGATGAAGAATTTTGTTTTCATAAGCTTTTCGGTAGGAGATGTCACGGATAATAACCGTATAAAAAGTTTCACTATTAAGTTGTAGTGATGTTATGGCAACTTCTATGGGAAATTGGCTATTATCCGAACGTTTTCCGATTAATTCGAGTCTTTCGGTGGTTTCTTTTGTTTCAGTGTATTTATTCGATAAAGCAGCAATATCATAGGTTTCAATCGATTCCTCTTTTTCAACGACTATAAGTTTCGCGTATGACTGAGCAATCAGCTCCTCCGGCTTGTATAGGAACATATTTTTAACAGCCAGGTTGCAGGAGGAGATTAAGTTATTATCGTCAACGGTAATGATTCCTTCTGCTGCGGTTTCCAATATACTTTGCAAGCGTTGTTCGCGAAAAAGGATCTGATCCCGCATCTCAACCAACCTGTTCATGGCATGAATTTGCATTTCTAATTGCGTCGATTGAAACGGTTTATTGAGAAAAGCGTCACCTCCAGCCTCAAAACCTTGCTGGTAAAAATCATCTCCTTTTTTACCGGTTAAAAATAAAATGGGCAGCCACTTGTTGCCGGCAATGTTACGTATCCGACGAGTCGTTTCGTATCCGTCAATACCGGGCATTTCAATGTCCATTATCACCAAGTCTATTTTATTTTTGGTAAACAATTCCAACGCTTGTTCTCCTGATGATGCTTCAATAGGAGAATAATTTTTAGCATGTAAAAACTTGGATAGAAAAAAACGGACGGAACGACTATCGTCGACAATAAGAACATTCATTTTTAATTTTGCCTGTTAAATATACAGAAAAGCTATTTGTCGTCTGATTGGTATATTATTAATTATAATTTAAATTTATAAAAATACAGGTTTGGTGTAGCCAAAACTGTTATCGATTACTTCGCTGTAATCACAACAGATCAGTTATAGCGTTTTATTATTTGTGTATTGTTTATCCCGCCCTTACTCTTGTGGCAACATTTTACCCAAATGGAAAGTTTAAGTTTCATTATCATCGGGCTCCTCATCATGATGATCATTTAATCCATACTGTTTTATTAAACGTCTTAAACGAGGACGTGAAATCCCTAAGATATCGCAGGTCTTGCCTTTATGATGATTTGTAGCTTCTAAAATCCGGGCGATATGTTCGCGCTCCACGTCTTGTAAGCTCATTTTTGTAACGGTTTCGTCGGGTTTAAAAGGAGGTGCTTTTTCAATTTGTGTCTGGTGTAATATTTTGTCCGGAAGCATGTCGGTAGTAATAATATCACGCGGGCTCATGGCTACACATTTTATTAAGATATTTTCCAATTCGCGAATATTGCCGGGCCAATCGTAATCATGCAGATATTGCATAACATCCATGGCAACCCGGTTGACACTTTTATTCATTTCTTTATTAGCACGGGCCAATAAGGCTTGGGTAAGATCGAATATATCTTCACGCCGTTCCCTCAATGGCGGAATATGGATGTTGACGACCTGCAGGCGATAATAAAGATCTTCGCGAAACTTGCTGTCTTTTACCCGTTCTGCAAAATCGACGTTACTAGCAGCAATAACTCGGGCATTAGTGGTTTGCAGGGTTTTACTTCCTACCGGCATAAACTCTTTTTCTTGTAACACACGTAGCAACTTGGCCTGCATAGCCGGGGACAACTCTGCCACTTCATCAAGGAAAATTGTACCTTCATTGGCCAGAGCAAATTTACCTAATTGTTTGGCAACGGCACCGGTAAAAGCCCCTTTTTCATGACCGAACATTTCCGATTCAAGCAAGGTTTCGACAATAGCGGCACAGTTGATGGCGATAAATGAATTTTCACCACGTGGACTAGAAAGATGGATGGCTCGTGCCACAAGTTCCTTACCAGTACCACTTTCACCGGTAATTAGCACGGTGGCGGGGGATTGCGATAAACGACCAATTGCTTTAAATATTTCTCGCATGGCGGAGCTGCTACCGACCATGGTATTGAGTTCGGATTTATTGAACGTTTGGCTTTCCATTTCAATATCATCACAGGCATAATGGCTCATTAGTGCTTTCGCGACGGCATTGTCTAATTCCGTTAGATCGATAGGTTTGTGGATATAATCGTCGGCACCGTCACGCATCGCCTCAATGGTAGAACTCATATCATGGTAAGCGGTGATCATGATAATTCGGGCATCACCAAAATGCTGTTTAATATCGGGTAAGGCTTCCAGCCCACTGCGACCGGGCATACGAATATCCAGAATAATCACCTCCGCTATCACTGCTTGGGGCAAAGCCAATCCATCTTCCACTGAATGGACCATTTGGACTTCGTGTCCCTGACTATTAAAGTGCATTTGCAGCATTCTGCAACTGGCTATATCGTCATCTATTATTAAAATTTTACTCATTATTATTTAACCTTCAGTCGAAACGCCTCATAGCTTCTATGTTGTTGAGGTTATGGGTAACTCGATCGTTGCAATTGTGCCTTTCTGAGCTGGGGATTTTATCGTTATACTACCATGATGTTGTTCAATTATGCGTTTAACAATGGCTAGACCTAGTCCGGTTCCTTTGGCTTTGGTGGTAACAAAGGGTTCGAAAAGCGTCTCGACAATTTCAGGTGCCAAGCCGGGGCCATTATCGGAAATTTTAATTACGATATTCGGACCGGTATCGTTAATTTTAAGTTCGGTAAATATCTTGATGGTACTGGCACCATTCAGATTAGTGGTGGTGGCCTGAGCGGCGTTTAAAATTAAATTGGAAAAAACCTGGCGTAATTTGGTTTTGTCCGCATAGATGGTCGGTAAGCCCAGTTGGTAATTACTTTCCAGGTTAATTTTATATTCGTCCAATTGTTTTTGCACCGTGCTGACTGACATATCCAAAAGTTTTTCAATCGATAACCACTCTGGGCGTAGTTGGTCAGGACGGGAAAAACTCAACAGGTCACTTAAAATTGACTCCATATAATGTACTTGCTCCAGGCCGATATGAGTCAATTCTACGTCTTCCTCTTCCAAACAATCCTCACTGCGATGTTGCAAAATTTGCAAGCCCATCTTGATCGACGAAAGGGGATTACGTAAATCATGAGCAATCATATTGGCCATTTTGCCCACCCCGGCTAAAACTTTATTGCGGGCAATCTCTTCGTTGCGTTTTTGGACTTCAGCCTCTAGGTTTTTTTTCTCGGTAATATCTTCTTTGACCGCTAAATAGTGGGTTATCTCTCCTTCGTTATTTTTGAGTGCTGATATCCGGGCTGACTCCCAGTACAAATCACCGTTTTTCTTTTTATTGTGAAATTCGCCATGCCATTCCTTGCCTTGAGTGATTTCGTTCCATAATTGTCCGTACTCTTGCTTAGAGGTTTCTCCGGAATGCAGAATTCTAGGGGTTTTTCCAATGACTTCATCTTTCGAATAACCGGTCAGCTGGGTAAATTTGGGGTTGACGTAAACAATACGTCCCAAGGTATTGGTAATCATTACCGTATTAGGAGATTGTTCCACCGCACTGCTGGCTTTTAATAGTTCGGCTTCCGTTTTACGTTGTTCAGTTATGTCACTTCCGATAAAGGTGATGGTCTCTGCTTGATTTTCGTTATTATAGGAAAAGGTACAACGCCAACTAATTAATCGACGTCTGCCATCCAGAGTGAGAATTTCGCTTTCTCCCTGACTGATATTTTTCTGCTGTTTAAAACGTTCTTGAAATTCCTTAAAACGAATGGCTTTTTCAGTGGGATCGACAAAAGTTTCAAACCAGTTTCTGTCTAAAATGTTGTCTTCAGATATCCCAACCAGATTTTGGAAATACTTATTGGAGAAAACGATATTCGCATTTTTATCCATGGAAACGGCGATTAATTCCACGCTTTCTAAAATCTGTCTAAAGCCGTGTTCGTAATAGCGCTGCGCTTCGTGACAGCGGTTGATCAATTGTAATCTGGCTAATAGCAGGGAGCCGAAAAAAGCCAAAATAAAAATGAAGCCATATAAAACGTAGTTGCGTTTGACGAAATTAGTCGTTGAGGATTTAATCATGTCTGTTGAGGCGAATGCAACAATTTTCCAGAACAGGTTGCTTTGTTCAAGGCTCTTTTCATTGGAATTGGGTTTGTTGTGAGTGGGTTGAACGTATAGTGTGGCAAATGTGATAAGGTTGTCATTTATATAGGCTTGGGAGGTCTTAGAGGTAGAGAGTATGGTCTTCCATTCGTCAGGATGTTGTAATCCAAAGGTGTCGAAATTACCGAACATAAATCCCCATTCGTTTTTATTCCCCACATTGCTAAGCCAATAACCATTATCATTTAACAGCATGATATGGCTTGAAATATTTGCTGTGGCCCGTGCAAATTCACTAAGGATTTTTTTACCGTCAAAATTTAGGATTAGAGCACCGGTCTGTTTACCTTGATGATTAAAAACCGGAGTGCCGATTCTCAAAGTGGGTTTATAGGGGATCTCTACCTTGCCGTTCTCAATATTAAGATCAAATGGTGACCAATAGATTTCGTCTTTATCCAGAGATAAAATTTTGGTGAGATAGTAACGTTTGTTTTTCAGTTGCAGTTGGTCTTTAGGAATTATCTTGGCCCCGTTTTCGTCGTAGTTGACCCGAACGATCTCTTCTCCTTTGAGATTAAGAAAGCGAATTTGGGAATAGACTTTACGGTTTTTGGCAAAATTGACAAAATCCTCCTGCAGAATATTGTTAGCTAATTTGGAAAAGGTAAATGCATTGCGTTGTTCGTTATGTTCCCGCAAGTACATCAAATCGGATGTGACCTCGTCGAGCACATTGGTCAAGGCAATTTTGGCCAGCTTTATATTGAGCATATCGTTGCGCTCCAAAGTAACCTTTTCCGCTTTCACATAAAGCATATAATGTACAACAAGACCAATTATCAGTACTGTTAGTACCGGCAAAAATATGTACAGGAACTGCCGTATGAACATGGCAGTCATATCCAGAAACGAGCGCTTTTGCTTTAATGGTGCCATATTTTTAATACAGTTCTTTGTACACCAAACCAATTCGTTAACAGGGAAAGACAATTTTGCTGTTGAATCGGAACAGCCGGTGTTGTAATAATAAGATAGCGGAGGTGTGTTGAATCACCTGCGGATGAGTTTTTTGTAATTGTTTTCTCCAAATAGAACATGGTCTGCTCGGGGTTCACAATAGAAGAGCCGAGGAAATGATAACATTATAACACTGAAAAATTTATGATAAAGTAATGAAAAGTCGACGACTCGGGGTTTAGTTGCAGTGACTCATATTCCCCTGAAATTAATGAAATTTAGAACTTATAAATTCGATAAGTTTATTTACATATTAGTGTTCGTGTATTCGTTGGGTTAGGTTATTCATAAAATGACTATCAAAAATATAGTTGATTAAACTTTCAACATTTTACTTGTAAAAAATAATGTATTTATTGGTAGGGTTTGTTTCATTATTCAAAAATGAACTGACATAAAAATTTCCGGCTGTTTTTATAGTTGCTATAATGGAATGAGATTATCTAATAACGAGACATGAATTTGAAAATTGATAAAAAAATAATGGTTTGGAAACACTGCTTATTTTCTCTTATTTTCACTTTGGTTATGCAGGCAAATATTGCTTGGAGTACGGAAGCTAATAGTGCAGGAGTCGTTAATGAAACGTTAAATTTGATGGGCGAATGGTGTTACGAGAAGAAACGTTACGTTACGGTATACAATGTAAAGCAAGGGAATTTGCAGATTCGTAGTGGTCGTAGTGGTCGAACTTACGATGCAGATTTAAAATGTAATGATTCCTACACTGAATGTGAGGCCCAGACCATTCGAGGTTGGGGAAGCTTGGTAACGGAAACGCTACGCTTAGATGGTAATGGAATGAATTTAACGCGTTCTTGGGGAGGTGCCTGGAAAGGTAAAACTTACAATTTTAAATATAAGCGCTGTCCCAAGTGGAGATAATAAAAACGGGAACCCTTATAAAATTTCGAACACCAAATTATCGTGATTAACGACATAGATTTAGTAGCCTAAATTTATATTGCAATCTTTGTAATCGAATTTTATCTCTTTTTAAGATAGGCCTATCCCCATAAGAAGGTTTTAACGATCTCTAAAATAGTAATGACAATCACCGCAACTCATACGCACTTCATTGACAGCCCGTTTCATATTTTTGATATCACCAGGATCCACTTGTTTTAGAGCCATAATCTTGTGACGGTTATACTGGATGGCGTTTGTAAAGTCTTTTGGATTACTCCAAATTGAGGCCATGGCCTCAGACTCCGGATGTTGCTTACCTGCTGGGAATAGATCCTGATACATACCATTTAGCATTAGCAAGGCGTCTACGTGGGCTGGGATGTGTTTTTGTATCGCTAACTCGCCCTTCACGTAGCCTTGCAAAGCCTTTAGGTGGGTGGCCGAGGCTTCCATCAAATTTGAACGGTAGTGATATATTTTTTTTTCACCCTCATCTGAAATAGTAATCGAAGGAAAAATAATTATTAAAATAATACTGAAAATTCCTATAGTTTTCATCCTGTCCTCTGTCAGATATTTTCGGCTCGACCAATCATACCGGTTAATAGTTTAAATTTGAAGTGGGACTTAAAACAGATTCAGCTGAATTTAAAGTTAAATTATTGGGTAATAATATATCTTGTTATCAATGCTTTATCATAGTTTTGTTCAAACTTTTTTTTACTTCAAATTAGCAATGGAACTTAAAAATAATAAAAAACTTGTCTAGTTTTGGTACCAGGGGGTGTGTATAATTTTCTCATCAAGGGCTTTGGTCCCGATCTCTAATTTTCTGTTTAAGGAGTTTTATAGATGAAAAATTTTGCTCTGTTCATTGCGATTGCTTTATTTTTAGTCAGTATCGATTCGTTCGCCAATGCTAAAGCAGTTAAAAGAGGTAAGAAAGTTGCTGTTAAGCAATGTGTCGCTTGTCATGACATCACCCAACAGGCGCAAAACAAAGTTGGACCGCCACTTTGGGGCATGTTTGGAAAACCTGCCGGCTCAGTTAAAGGTTATCAATACTCGCAAAAACATCTAGATAAAGCTAAGGCTGACTCGATAGTCTGGGACGAAGCGACATTAGACACCTATTTAAAAAATCCGCAAGCCTTCATCCCCGGTAATAAAATGGTTTATCCCGGCTTACCAAAAGAAAAGCATCGTAAAAATCTAATTGAGTATATGAAAACCTTAAAATAATCAGTAGTTTTTACTACTTTATCTGTTGATATAAAGTAACCACCTCTTGAGGTTTTGCATAAACTCAAGAGGCCAGCGTATTTATAATTAATTTAAGAGTCTAGATAGAAGTGCTGAGATCTTAGAACTCGAGTCGGAATAAATTGAGTGTTTCCTTTGAGGAAATAGTTTCTTCGTACTGCACTCCATTAAGTTGAAAAAGTGGCTAAATCATGTCTGTTAAAACACGCTTAATCATATCAGTCCTTTTAGGAATACTTGTGTTACCTTCAATCACGGTTTCTGCAGACAAATCATCGCGAGTTTGTGAAAATATGAGTTTGGGAGGTGGTTATTTCCGTGCTTATGGGAATCCAAAGCCGGTATCTAATCAGGCATTTACCATTAATGGCGGAAAGAAACGTTATTTGAATGAATTATCCGATCCTCGTGCATTACTGGTCAATTTTTGGACCACATGGTGCAGACCTTGCAGAGAGGAGATGCCCTCTATGGATCGGCTCCAAGGGCGCGTTTCCTACGACGATTTGATGATTATTCCTTTGGTTCGCGATGGAAAGGGATTATCGGAAGCTATCCGCTTTTACAAAACCTTTAATATAAAAAATCTACCTGTGGCGGCCGATCGATTTGGCAAAATTTCACGCGACCACCACATTGGGGCTCTACCCCAAACTTTATTGGTTGATAAAAAAGGTCTGGTAAAAGGGATTATCGTCGGAGGTGTAGATTGGGAGAGCAAGAAAGTTTTGGATCTGTTAAATTCATGCCTGAACATAGATGTTAATGAAGAAGCATAAATCTACATCTTTGCGCTCAAGGTATCATGTTTAGATTTATTAATGCGGAGAACAAATAAAACAGCGATTAAACTTTTCACAAGTGTGTCGACTATAAAGCAAACTAAGAAAAATTTGAGTTAATTGACAAGTGACTGTTTGGGTGCCAGTATTATTGGGAAGCCAAAACTCACTTGTGTTCTTGAAAAGTCCCAATCCGACATGAACTTACCTAATAAACTCAGTCGAAGCTACATCCTATTTTTTTTATTCATCCTAACCCAGATGGCAATGGTACCCACCCCTACAATGGGGGCAAGTGGTTTTGAGGATCCAAACGATCCAAAATTGTTTATTCCATCGCAAAAAACTAATCGCAGTTGGTTGGACGCCATTGGTCCAGGACAAGGACCTATGAGGTGGAATTCAACCAAATCGGATGCGCATGAAAACGTCAAGTCTTTTTATCATGCCCGTTATTGTCTCAGTTGTCATGAAGGGCAACAAAAAAACCTGCATTATGCCCGGACCACGTTGGTCTGTAAGGATTGTCATATCTCTAAGCCCATTGCAGGAATAAACAATGTCAATGCCGCTGCCTATTCTGTTCATCGTTACCAGCAGGTGTGTGCCAACTGTCATCAAGGGGCCGGCCCAGCTATGGGGAGTTATGTCATACATGAGAAGCGCCCATGGTCAAGTCATACGCGCGAAGACTTTCCTGCCCTTTATTGGTCTACCATACTGATGTTGGTTTTGGCTGGCGGGGTATTTGTCTTTTTTGTTCCTTATACCGCTGCATGGGCATGGCGAGATATTAAGATAAATTTAAAAAAACGCTATAACAAAAAGGCTGCACTAGAAAAAGGAGTATTGATTCAGCGCTTTACCAGAGGCGAACGATGGTTGCATACCTTTCTTATTATTAATTTTATGATTCTTTCTGTGACCGGTGTAGCATGGATGTATATAGAAACCGATTTAGGGAAGGGGTTAGCGTGGACTTTTGGAGGTGCCGATGGTGCCGTTTGGGTTCATCGTTTGTTTGGCTTATTGTTAATGTCTGTTTTTATTCTTCATATAGCCTACTTGATTCGCTCTGCAGTGGTAAGGCGAAAAGGGCTGCTAAGCGGTCCTGATAGTTTGGTTTGGAGCTGGAATGATTTTAAAGCGGTACATCAACATATACTCTGGTTGTTTGGCCGGATAGAACATCCGGTATTTGACCGTTGGAGCTGGTGGCAAAAATTCGACTACTGGGCGGTTTGGTGGGGACTGGTTATTGTCGGTTCTACCGGCTTATTGATGTTTGATTCCGTACTTACCACATCGGTACTTCCGGGATGGAGTATGAACGTTGCGCGCTGGATTCATAAAATCGAAGCCATTTTGGCTATGAGCCATATCTTTGTGGTTCACTTTTTCATCGAAAGCTACCGGCCTAGCGCCTTTCCATTAAATGCCCACATCTTCCACGGAGCATCAGAACTTAAGGCTTTGGAACATGAACATCCGGCATGGGTCGAGCGCATGAAAGCAGAAGGTAATCTTGAGGAGCGGATAATTATTCAACCACCCAAAGCAGTGCAAATTGCTTTCTTCGGGTTCGGCCTATCCATGGTGAGTTTAGGGTTGTTATTATTATTAGGCATGATAGTTTTTGCCTTAGATTTAAGCCTGTAGTAGCTTATTCCTAATACTCTCATCGTATTTTTTAAAATATTAGGCCTTGTTTATTCAAGAATATTTCCTGCAAAAAGCAATTTGAACATTTTGATACACTTAAAAATATAAACTGAATAATTTGTTCAAGTGTAAATGGAAAATTGAACAGTTCGTTCAACTGCTTCGAGCAATTACATTAGCCAGATGACGGAACTTTTTCATAATTAAGTACCTTAGAGGTTTTCTCGGTATTTTTAAGCTGTTGATAAATATTAATAAAAAAAACACTACTTCCACTCTCAAATAAAACTCTTTTTTTTCGTGGATTTTTTTGGTTTTGGTGCGGATATTGCCCTGTAATCTAAATGCATTATTTTCTAGAAAAACAATGATCTAGATCAATTTTCAAAAACCACAAGGAGATAATAATATGAAACGCCTAGCATCTGTTGGATTTGCGGCGTTAGTAGCATGGGGAATAGTTGGTTTCAGTTATGTACCTATAGCTAACGCAGCAGGCAAAGCCTGTTTGGCTTGTCACGACGGTATCGAACGTTTTAGTGACGGAGTCATGCAGGAAGACATCGAAAAGATGGGAGCCGAACTGGGTGACCCTGCAGGCTGTGTAGTCTGTCATGGTGGTAACCCAGCCGAAGAAAAAGATAAAATGAAAGCCCATATGGGATCTCCCGCTGACCTTGCTAAAAAAGGTGGGCCCAAAAACTTCTTGCCTGATCCTGGTGCTATGCCGGTTAATGACCAAGCCTGTGGACAATGTCACTCGGGTTACTATGACCGTCTAAATAAATCCTTGATGAATACCGAAGCGGGTAAATTGCAGGGAAATATGTGGTCCTGGGGCGTCCAGAAAGACATGAAGGTTGTCTGGGGTAACTATGACGTTATGGACGAAGACGGACCTGTGCCTCTGGTTGGTACTAAGGCCTACAAGAAATACATGAAGGACTTTGTTAAGAAGCATCCTGATCAGATGCCTAAGCGTTTGAGACAACTACCTCAAGTCGACCTCAGCACACTGACCGATAATCCAAACCATGCTGGTTATACTTACTCACGTCATGACTGTCAGCGTTGTCACGTTGGTGTTACCGGTCGTGACAAACGTGGTGACTACCGTGGTTCCGGTTGTTCTGCCTGTCACGTACCATACTCAAACGATGGTTTCTATGAAGGTGGTGATGCCAGTATTAAGAAAGATGAAGCAGGCCATATTTTAGTTCACCGCATGCAGGGAACTCGTAAAACCAAAGTTAAGGTTGGTGAAGTCGAGTACTCGGGTATTCCTGTAGAAACCTGTGTGTCTTGCCATAACCGTGGTAAGCGTGTTGGTGTCAGCTATCAGGGTATCATGGAAGCACCTTATGGTTCTCCTTTCAATGACATGGGTAAGAAGCAGCCTAAGATGCACACTAAACGTTACCTGTTCATTAAAGAAGATCTTCACCATGAGATGAAATCTATTGCCGGTAATCCAGAAGGCGGTATGTTATGTCAAGACTGTCACACTACTATCGACCTGCACGGTGACGGTAACATTCCAGGCACCACTTTGGCACAGGTAGAAGTTGAGTGTGAAGACTGTCACGGTACCTATAATAAATTACCTTGGGACCTACCTCTGGGACGTGGTGAAGAGTTCGGTGAAATGAAAGACGGTTTACCAACAGCCAACACCAAACCTCGTGGTCTCGGTAAGAAGTGGCCTGAGTATATGAAAGACGCAACTCAGTATGAGCCTCAAGACGGTTTCTTATTGACTGCGCGTGGCAACCCAATGGGTAATGTAGTTAAGAAGGGTAAAGACGTTATTGTTCATTCCGCTAATGGTTTGGACTTTAAAGCTCCATTGCTGAAAAATATTGGTGATGAAGGTACCTTCAAGTCTACTCTGGCAAAAGTTTCCATGTTCCTGATTCCTCAACATCAAGACAACATGGAATGTTATGCCTGTCATGCCGACTGGGTTCCGCAATGTTATGGTTGTCACGTCACGGTTGATTACTCTAAAGGTAAGACCGGTACCGACTGGCTAGTCAATGCCAGCAACCGCGATCCCAAAACTGGTTTGACCCCTGACGCACCTCCAGGTACTAATGGTATGAAGAGCCCGGGTAAAGTCATGGAAACTCGTTCCTACTTACGTTGGGAAACACCTGTTCTCGGTATTAACGGTGAAGGTCGTGTAAGCCCGATGATGCCAGGTTGTCAGGTAACAACCACGGTTATCGATCCTGATGGCAAGACCTTGGTTGCTCGTAAGATTTGGGATACTCCTGAAGGTCCCGGTATTGACACTGCCGCTGTACAGCCTCACACTGCCGGTCGTAGTGCCCGTAGTTGTGAATCCTGTCACGACAATCCTAAGGCACTGGGATATGGTGTCGAAGGCGGTCGATTCTTGCTTGGTGCTGACAAGGACTTTATCCTGGATCTGAAAGATGCTAAGACTGGTAAGATCATTCCCGGAAAGACTCAAGTTCAGATTCCAGGTATTCCTGGTATGACTCACGACTGGTCTGCGATTGTATCTGAGGATGGTGAACAGTTGACTTCAGTAGGTTCTCATTGGCCGTTGACAGGTCCATTGCCTGAAGATAAGCGCGACGCTATTGAGAAGACCGGCGTTTGTATCGGATGTCATGAAGAGCGTTTCAATCCTGACTTCTGGAAGAAAGTAGCATCACCTGGCGTGATGGATAGCTTCGAACACCAGCAGTTTATGAAGAAAGCTTTGCAAGCAATCGCTAACGAAAAGAAGAAAATGTAAGCTACCCTAGTAGCAATCAATAAAAAGGTATTTATTACCTTCAGAAATGGAGCCAGTCCATCGGGCTGGCTCCATTTTTTTTATAACATGTGGCTTTCTTTGGCGGCAGTCATAAAAGTCGTATAACTTAAAACTGAATTTTGATATGGAATAGTGATTCTATTCTTTACTGGTAAACTGGAAACTTTAATCAATAGGAAAATGATGATTAAAAAATCTGACAATGCAGAATTGGGGAGTGCTTCCCCTATACTGTTAATTAGTATCGGAATTATCACCGGCATTATTTTTTGGGGTGGTTTCAATACCTTTATGGAATACACCAATAGTTACGAATTTTGTACTTCATGCCATGAAATGAATGTGGTGAAAGAGGAGTATGATCAATCTGCTCATGCCCACAATCCATCAGGTGTCCCGGCAATCTGTTCCGATTGCCATGTGCCGAAACCCTGGAGCGCAAAACTAGTCCGTAAAATAAAGGCTACCAGTGAATTATATCATTGGGCCTTGGGCACCATAGATACACCGGAAAAGTTTGAAAATCATCGTCTAGCCTTAGCCCAAAACGTCTGGCGTAACATGGAGGAGAATGACTCTAGAGAATGCCGCAACTGCCATACCAATGAAACTATGGTAATGAAAAAGCAAACTCCTATGGCGCAAAAGATGCACAAGCGACTTTTGGAGGGAGAAGCGACCTGTATTAATTGTCACAAGGGAATAGCTCATAATCTACCAAATATGGAAAAACTCTATGCTGAAATGGAATCCGAATATCAAACTGAAGCTTTAGGCTCTCAATTGACTAATAAAGCCGTGGTCATTTTACCTGAGGTGAATATGGCTGCAAATCCTGATGGTAAGGGTAAATTAGCCGCTTTATATGGCGGTACGCCTTTGAGTGTTATTAAGCAAGAAGGTGATTGGGTACAAGTTGCCAGCGAAGGTTGGGACAGAGAAGAAGGCAGCCAGATATTTATCGATTTTAACCGTGCTGTGATTTTGGCTAAAATGAGTTTTGACGGTATGGATCGTATTGAAAAATTAGAGAGTAAATTGGAGCCAGAGTATGAGTTGACCTGGAACCGGATCAAACTTACCGGTTGGGTACCACGCTCCGCGCTTGGACCCAATGAGGAAAAATTTTGGAATTATGTAACCGATCTGTATGATTTAGACTGTAATTTATGCCACAAAACCTTTCCCCGCGACAAGTGGATTATGTTTGATTGGCGTAATAATCTAAAAGAGATGAGACGCTACACTAAAATGAGTCAAGAACAGTTGCGATTAGTCAGTAACTGGGTACTCCGTGGTGCTCGTAATGATTCGGAGGCGGATTAATGAAGAACTATTTAGCGATAATTGTTTTCATCTTATCGATAGGATGTGCCTGCGGCCCTATATTGGCTACAGAATCCAATGTTGATTCAACAAAGCAACAGCAGATGCCCGCACCAATGATTAAGGGGGCTCACCTGTTCGAAGAACGGGCAGGTACCTGGAAAGCGACTTGTGACGAAATGGAAGCTAATAAAGTCTTCTGTCGTATGTTTCATATCGAACAATTTGGAGAGTGGAAAGCAAAAAACTTTGTGCAGATAGGACCTGCTTGGACGCCTGACGCCGTTGGCTTGGTAGTCGCTACCTACCTGGGATTTAAGGAAGGTTCCACGGTGTCCATTGGAATTGATAAAAATAAACGCCATGAATTTACAGCCCCCAGGGGAAATAACTTAATGCTTTCTCCGGAGGTTACCGAAAAGATTCTGCAGGAAATGGAGAACGGGCATAAAATTGTTATTTATTTTCGTACCAATAGTGGTGTGCGCCACCTCTCTTTAGCTGAACTAGGACCGTTTAATAGCCTTTTGCTTAAAGTGAAGAAGCTGATGGGTATAAATGATCAAGTGGTAAGTAACGAAAAATGAACAGTCGATATGGAGATGTTATGACTAAACTCATTAGCGGAGTGATTACCCTCTGCTTCGGCTTCATGACAACGGTTTTTTCCGCTGATATGGATGCCTCGAAAGATATGCCAAAGAATAAGCCGGAATCACAAACCTCTTTTCGTGTTGGTGTCACTCAGCCTCCTTTGTATACTCTGGCTGCAGCACTCGCATACGGCAGTCCGGTAGAGACGCTATTGGTGGAGAAAGACAAAGCAGGAAACTGGCAAATCCCGGACGATATTACTGTCCTGTTCTGGAGTGGTAAAGCACTGGAACCCGAGCTTGAAAAAATCTTAAACGAGACGCAGCAAGCTGCAGTCGCTCTTATGGATGCTGCCGGTGTTCATCAGTTACCCAAACGAACTCCCGCAGACTGGAAGCCGCCCGAAGATGAAGACCCACACATGGAATCTCTAGGCAAGGGATATGGTATGGTGCAAACCATACGACCGGAAGGAGAAATTGACACTATCTATTGGCTCGATCCGCTCAACGCCATGGCCGCTCTGGAAACGATTAAGATGGTTTTCCAGGGGGTGGACCAACGTAACCACTGGGCTTATCAGGCTAATTCCGATCAGGTTGTTCAGGCCCTATGGGAACTGGATGTTCGTGTCAGTAGGGCGTTGCACGATGTTAGCAATCAAACTTTTGTAGTATTGCAGGATGAGTTTCAATACCTGGAACAGCGCTATCGCTTAACTACCGTTCCGGCAGGTGGAAGTGCCCAGGATATAGTCAGTAAAGCCAAAGCTCGTGATGCTAAATGTGTGGTGGCCACTGAAGCACTGGATCAAAACCTTCAATCCGTTTTGGATCAGGCCGGTTTGAATAGTATTGTACTGGATCCTGTCGGCAAAAGAATGTCCAGAGCTGTTAGTGCCTACTTTCAGTGGTTTGGCAATATGGTTAATGAACTCAATAATTGTATGAAAAGTTCATAGTGACATTTTTCTCTCGGTATAGCCTGGTTCTGCCAGTCTGCTTCTGGGTTTTCGATATCTTTGCTTCCCCAATTCCCGCTCTAGTGGACAATATCTGGCTGGCTAAAAACAAGGCTAACGTTGTAGTTTTGGATATTAGGTCGAATACCGAGTTCATTCGAGGCCATTGGCCGAACTCCCGTTGGGCGGGATTTAAAGCATTGAATTGGCAGGTTAAACGTTACGGAGTGCCGGGTTATTTACCAAGGGAGAAAAAACTATCCGAATTACTGGGCAATCTGGGTTTATCCGGATCGGAATCCATAGTAGTTATTGGCTCGGCCGAGCGGCCAGAACGCATTGCCGAAGCAGCTCGTGTTGTATGGAGTCTCATGATAGCGGGATTTCATCGGGTTGCACTATTAGATGGCGGTATCGAGTCCCTTCCCACTGACAGCTTGAACAAAGGTATCTCATTAATATCCTCAACAGATTGTAATATATCTATTCGAACTGAGTTTTTAGCTACTACCAATCGCGTAGAAGGACTATTGGATAATAACGGGAGTGTGGTTGATTTTAGGCCAACTCTGTATTTTGAAGGGTATAAGCGTAATCCACAAGTTCCTTTAGGGGGGACTATTTTGGATGCCATCGGTTTTCCACCGGAACGTTTAATCGATGGTGATAGTGGGCGATTTCAGCCTGTGGGAAAAATTAAACAGGAGTTTAAAAACTATGCCATTCCCACCAACGGCCGGATTATCACCTTTAGTGATACCGGTATCTGGGCAGCCTTGGGCTGGTTTGTATTGCATCGAATTCTAGAAAATCCACAAGCTCGCCTCTATGATGGCTCACTCGTAGAATGGATTGATTGGGGTGGGGAGATTCATGATAGTACCGATGATATGGGAGGGCCAATCGGTTAATAGGGTATCAGTTTTATTCCTGAGTTTTCCCGGTAACTACTTGGTGAATACGGCATTTTCAACGATTAAGGGATAGAAATAGCCATAGCCAAAATCTTTATTTAGATACAGAACACCTTTAGCGATAACTTCATCACCGATATTTATACCGCCTTGAGTTGTGCGGAAAATAATCTTACTGTTGTTTTCCTGACTCGTACCTGTACCATCTTCAATGTGAATCCAGTCCCTACCCATAATCTGCATAGATGTTTTGGTTACCTTTCCTTTAATTTCGATAACTTTTTCAACTAACTCTGCTTTTTTTTCAAAAATCTCCTTTACTGTATAGCGCCCGACCGGTTTGCCCAGGTTTTCATTTGGTGGTGGATTAATATCTTGTTTAGGGGACTGCTTATTAGGAGAAGGTCTGCTTTGGTCATTGGTCGGTAACTCTGCTCCCTTATTAATACCTTCGACAAAAAGAATTTTATCAAAAGTTCTATTCAGTGTTCGGCTGGTAAAATTCTCCATTAGCATTTGTTCGTAAAAACTAATCTGTTCACCTACTTTTACTGGTGTTTGAGGCAGGGCGATCCAGAAGGTTTTATCTTTTTCTTCAACTCGTATATAGGTGTAACCGGCACTGGACATGGTTTCTAAAACCTTGGCAGTATGACCAATAGCTTCAGGATTGGGGGTTACGGTTTTGTTAGCAAAAGACCATACTTGTGAGCTGGCAACGGCAAGAATAATTGAGAAGGTATAGGGTATTAGCCTCGATCTGTTCATTATTGGTTTCTCCGGATTAAAATTTTTGAGGTGCATAAGGTTGTCAGCTTAATGTTCTATATTTGAGGTAAAGAAGAGTCAATATTGAATGCATATTTGCATATTAAAATTGATCACTTTTCTTGCCAGTTTACCACATGTTTGTAAAGAGAATGAGTTCTAAATTGAATTTTTTTAATTCGTTGACTAATAAAAATCACTATATATCAAATAGATATAGGAATTCCTTAAATGTTTGAACAGATTGTTCAATTAATGCCAGAAAGATATAACGATTTGAAAAGTTTATTCAATAAAAACGACGAATATTGAACGAATCGTTTAAATTATTAAAAATTAGACACCTTTAAATGCATATGTTTTGTTTGTATGGAATTAAACAATTTAAGCCTATTTATAGGTGAATAAGCATATAACATGTCTCTCTCCATAGCTTTTCAGAAGTTGTACCAATAAATAAATTGTTACTGAGCTTGTTATTAGGCTGCCATGGGGTGTAAGAAAGCTCATGGTATGTATTTTGCTGGTTATATGCTTATAGAAATTTTTGGAGGGGATTGTATCCCGCTCTAAATGTGTTTATTTATTGGAGATTATTTAATGAAAAAATTGGCTTTGTTCACTTTTGCAGCTACTCTTGCCTTACCGTTCGCTAGCGTTGAAGCTATGAGTGATGCTAAATCTGTTAAAAGAGGAAAAAAAGTTGCTGTTAAACAATGTGTCGCCTGTCATGATATTACTAGCCAGGCACAAAAAAAAGTAGGCCCGCCACTTTGGGGGTTATTTGGTAAACCTGCCGGCACTGTTGAAGGTTATCAATACTCGCAAACACATTTGGATAAAGCCAAAGCCGATTCAATTGTGTGGGATGAAGCCACACTAGATATCTACCTGAAAAATCCGCAAGCATATATCCCCGGTAATAAAATGGTTTATCCGGGACTTCCGAAAGAAAAACATCGTAGAAACCTAATTAACTATATGAAGACACTCAAGTAGTTAAATCTATCAATTTCAACCGTAAATCGTGAAATATGAAGCATTTGTATAGCAAAATATTTTTACTCTTATTCTTTGGCCTCTTTTTTGGTGTGATAGCCTCGGCAGCAGACAGTGGTGTGGTAAAAATTAATAGTAAAAAGTCAGCCATGGAGACAGTGGAAAAACTAAAAAAACTGATTATGCAGCAGGATTTTACTATCTACTCAGTGCATGACCATGGTGATAAAAAGGCTCTAAAGCAGGTTATTTCATTTGGTAACGAGAACCACAACGGACGTATTATGTGGCACGATCCTGCAGCAGGCCTGGAGTTACCCTTAAAGATTGCTATTTTTCAGGACGATGTGGGAGATACTCAGGTGATCTATCGTAAACCCACCTCGTTGCGAAATAGTTATGATGTTCAGGATTGTCGTTTGTTAGATGAGTTGGACCAGGTAATGGCTGATTTGGCAAAAACAGCTATCCAATAAGCTTGTCAGAAAACCATCAATAACTTTTTTTAATATATTAAAAGTTAATTTCTACTTCATTACTCTTTAGACTTGAAGCGTCAACGATACAAAACCGATGTTGTTGACGCTTTTACGTGCTTTAACCCAATCGGGTATAAGAATACTTTTTTAGCTCTGTTATTCTTTATTCGCAGCAGCGTTTTTGCATTTTAGTAGGGTAATCATTGCTTGGTTTTCAATTGTTTTTGCAAAATCGCAGGCGTTTGCTTCTTTTTTTTCCATTTTCAGATACTCAGGTACCTTCATTTTTTGTGTTGGATCTGCACCATTTTTAAGCAGTAGTGTAACCATCTCCTTATTTCCGGTATTGATTGCATACATGAGCGGGGTAAGGTCGTCGTCGTTGACACGATAATTAACATCAACTCCATTTGAAATCAGTAGCTTGACAGCTTCAAATTTTTCGTCACTAATGGCTTTTTGCAATAGGGTTCTAGTGAACATGGTAGTTACATTGAGATCCATGCCTAAATGAATCGCTTCTTTTAATTTTGCGTCCCTATCAGTCACATCCGGTTCAAACAGTACGTATTGAAGTAATTCTCCTTTGTCAACTGCTCCCTTGTATGCCTTACATCCCTCTTCGGAACCATAATCACAGGCCAGTTTGGTATATTTAAAAGCATCAATTATATTAGCAGTTTTGATTCCAAGAGTGGCATCGCCCCCTAAATAGGCTGACGCCATAATTAGACAAAGTTCACCACTTTTCTTTTCGACACAGTAGTTTTTTACCATTTCACCAGCTTCTTTAAATTGATGCTTTGAAACAAGTGACATAACATCTCCGTACCAACCAGGTGGGGTACTTGCTGCTTGTAGTGTTGAGATAAGAGTAAATAACACCAAAAATGAAATAATTAATTTTTTCATATTTTCCTTTTCGTGAGTTAATAACTTTGATATATCGATCACTTTCTTGTTATCAAAGTAAAATACAGAAAGTATTGGTAATAAAATGCTTTTAGATAATTGTTATTAAACTAAATAGTACAGTACCAAAAATCAAAATACAAACTCCTATTACGATAAAAATATGTATGATTTTGATAGTTAAAAACGTTGTAAAATCAAAATGTGTTTATGGTATATGAGTTTCTATTGACTATTGAATAATTTATAGGAGTCGCGCTCTTGAAGATACTCTAGATTGCTCGCTTTGTAATCCAAACTAGTGTATTGAACTAGCCGTAAATCGATGCGTTAGTTTTGAGATTGTAAAATACCGTAAAAAACTTAAAAGCAAATACAATCAAAGTTAGTGCAATAGAAAACTAAGTGCACCGATTTTGTTCTTATCGCAAAAAGCGTTCCGGGAAATAATATTATCTAAATCCTTTTGTTATGGGCGTTCTGAATTTTTCGATGGCAATAATTTGAAAATTTATGCTATATGAATTATGGCCCTGATTTTGCAAAAAAAAGATTACTAAAGCAGACTGGGATTATTTTTGAGTTATTTAAAGTTGATGTCTACTCACTGTTAATTAGTGGGGCCCTTTAATAATATGCAAAATTTATGTTTTGGTCTTAAATTGATCGTTTTTAGCTATTGTTAGCTTAAAGGTTCCGTAAAATGAAGCAAAATAGCCCTTCAGTAAAAAAATTGGAAATAATTGGAGCATGCAAAGCCTGCAAATCAGGCAAGTCATGTCTGCTATCCGGATTAAATGCAAAAGAACTTACTGAGTTTGAGTTTATTATTAACAAACAGTTTTATTTAGCAAAAAATACGCTATTTGTTAGAAAAGGGAAGCAGGTTTCCTCCATTTTTATTGTTAAGTCGGGGTTAATTAAAAGTTATCGTACTATGAACGATGGTAAAGAACAGATTAATGCACTTTATCAAAGCGGAGATATTGTGGGAATTGAAAGTATTTTTAATGGTCATTTTTCTAATAATCTGAGTACTTTGGTACGAACTCTTGTATGCGAAATCCCTCTTGATTTATTTTTAACTAAAGTGGGGGCAATTAAACAATTAGGACGTAACTTAAATATTGCCTTAGCATCTTCACTAAAAGAACATAGAGATCTAAATGATTTATTACGGGAAAAAAATTCTGACATTCGTCTTGGAAGTTTCTTTTTACATTTTTATGAAAAACAAAAGAGAGCTAACGTAAATATCTTTGATAGCATGACACGAAATGATTGGTCTAATTTATCACTATTGAGGCCGGAAACCGTTAGTCGAGTATTAACGAGGTTTAAAGAGAAGGATTTAGTTAAAATCAATTATCGAAAAATAATTATAAAGTCACCTCAAAGGCTTAAACACTGCTTAGATAACACATCTATTTATGAAGATAGGAATCATTTAAATTAATGCTTTGTTAGCTTTAAGTTGTTTTCACGTCTATTCTAGGCTGTAGTATTAGGCAGTTATTTTTCCAGCAATGATAACTTTAATAACTTTCTTGACTTATTCCAAAATAACGACATGTTTTACTCACATAAGCTGTTTCTATTAATGTGTTTAAAAACTTTTCGTTTTCGTCTTATATAGTGATCTGCTTGGCAGTTCATATGACTTTCTCCTAAAATTTGTTAATTTTTCTAAAAAGTGTCAGGCAAAGTCAGTAGTTTCATAGTTTAGTTGATCTTCATTGTTGCGCGAATACCTACTATGATGATCGGTCATTATCCCTGTGTATGATTTTAATGGTAAGAATTTTAGTTTTATTTACTATTAAAAGTAAAATCTACTTTATGACTGCCTCCAGCCATGACTTCAACATTGGCTTTTTTCTCACCTAAAGTGCCGTGCCAAGCCTTAATCTTGTATTTCCCGGCAGGAATATCTGTTATGGAAAATTTACCATTAGAATCTACAATTGAATAGTATGGATTTTTAGCAACGAAAATGAAACCATGCATAAAAAAGTGAGCATCGCATTCTAACTTCAAAGCAGAACCACGTTTAAGTGTGACTTTCTTTTTAATTACCGAATCTTGTTTTGGCTGGCTGAAATTCGTAATGGTCTTTCGAGCTCGTCCCATCATTTCGTAGGTATGGATATTGTGTAATATGGGATCGGAGTTTTTTGCCACGAAATCAGAGTTGTTGGTCATGACTTGGATAAAAGGTTCGAACGTACAGCTTTTTTGAGTCACTGTAGCTTCAATTGGAGGAACATCTTTACCGGTAAATTTTACGCTTCCGGAAATGGTGCCCCCGTCGAATACGTTGACTTCTTTATATCTGGCGGCATAGCTCGGAATACATATCGCCATTGAAATAACAGTAGCCGTTGCTAAACGCTTAAATATCTTGTTCATGTTTTTTCCTCGATGAGTATCTTGTTTATTTGTTATCTTATTCCTTAGATAGTTTTCGATTAATTGTTACCAACATATCCATCAAATGACCGCGTAAGGCACTGTTATCAGCATCGGCTATTTTTTTCAAAATAAGTTGAGAGGCTTTATCTGGTGCATATTCCTTTAAAAGTCCGGCTACTTTTTCGGCCAGTTGTGCCTGACCACTAAGTCCTACTTCTATATAGACTGGGAGCAGGTCTTCTATATTCAGAGATGCTAAGGTTTCTGCGGCTGCCATTCGTACGCTGTATTGTGAATGAGTCAATAGTGGTTTGATTTCGGTTGTTAGTGCTTCGTCATCTAACTCATTATTGTTCAGAACATAATCTTGTTTTGAAATCAAAAGCGTTGGATGTTCAATAATTATTCTGCTAATAGCCTCCAGGCTACGCAATACAACCAAATAATTGGAATTTTGTAACTGTTTGATTAAGTGGGGCAGCGCAGCACGATTGCAACTGTGTGCCAGCGCATTAATACAAGCCAACCGCATCTCTTCATCATCGCTGTCCAATAAGGTAGTTAAATTACTGAAATTATTCTTAATCGCTCCCAGTTTAGGATGATTTATATTATAGGTGACGATGGCTTTGACCGCTTCACAATGAAGGCTGATGTCTTCATCATTAAGTGCTAAACAAAAGGTTTCCAGTATGTCATGATGGTATTGAGGTTGCTGATTATGAGCTACCAAACGAATGCAAACACGGCGAACATCATCATCTATGTTGATTTTTTGTCGTACGATTTTTTGCGCTACTAAATTATTTTGTTTAATTACCTCAACATACGGTGCAAGCTCTTCATTTTCAGGCGCAATTAGCGTTGCAGGGGATTGCGGACGGTTTTTATTATTGATATTGTCGCTCCGGTTAAAATCAGCTCGAGAAGCTAAAGCACTTTCAACATTATCCATTGCAATGGAGTCCAATGTGGACATGGATTCGTGACCCGGTTCTTCATCGGGTTCAGGAACTAGTGCCTTATTCTCTTTGCTTTTCTTTTCTGAGAGCTGCTCTTTATCTGAGTTGTAGGCCTGAATTTCTTTCTCACTGATTTTAATTTCCTGTGCCTCAGAAGATGTACCCAAGTAAATCTTCTCGCCATTGATGGTTGCTAGTAATACTTCCATGGGAGGCAAAATTGTTTCGTTCACTTCTTCCATGCGGTTGGAAGCATTTAACAGGCCGTCAGCGACGGCTAACCGAACGGATTGTTCTTTATCAAACAGTGCTGAATTGACTAGGTTTCTGGCCTGTTCTTCGGTTTCGTAAAAACAAGCAATTGATCGGATAACCTCTTGGCGCACAAAAGGCAGACTATTAGGCTTATTAAAAAGTTGCATTAAAAAGTGCAGGGATTGATTATCTTTTATTTTGCCCAATATTTGCGCAGCAGTTCCCACCACGCTTATCTGTTTATTGGTTAAACAGGCTCTTAATAGCGCCTGGCCGGATTCAGATAGCTGCTCAATTGAATCGACAAAACGGTTTTGTTTGGTCAGACTAAGTATGGTGTTGATCGTGGTCAACTGTAAGCTGTCGTTATTTTGTTTAAGTAGTTGTACCAGCTGTTCTGCTTCCAACGCTTCGTCGTTATCACTCTCCTGACTAAGTTGTTTAATGGCTTTAAGGGCTGCTACTTTCACTTCCGGTTCAGGGTCGCGCAACATTAGCATAATGGGAATTAGATAGGTTTCGGCTTTTCGATCAGTCAGGGAAGTAATAGCTGTAGCTCGAATATCAGCGTATTTATCGGTAAGTGCCAGCCCCAGGGCTTTTAAGGTTTTATTGGAATTGGAAGTTGCCATGGCTGTGATAATACGATGTCGTAAAGATTTATCCGCATGGCTTAGTTTGCTGGAAAAGTTTTCTAAATCGAGAAGTTTTTTGAGCTTTTTGTCTGCTTTTCCGCCAATTTTTGCCAGTGCTCTAAGGATATCAATCTGGATGTCCTGACTATCTTCGTCCCGTACCATTGCTATAAGTACCGGAATGGCTTCTTTACTACGTAATTCACCCAAGGCTATGACCGCTTCTTTTTGAATATTCCACCAATCATCCCAATCGTCACTATTGTTCCAATCTATGTCTTCGGGCCTATCTTTAGCGAGTTTAATTAAAGCTTGTTCAACCTTTTCACCGCCGATTTTACCGAGACTTTTGGTCGCTGCTGTTTTAACCTCACCTTCCGGATCATTAAGGAGTACTTTAAGTAATGCTTCGATTGCTTCCTTAGCCTTAAAGTTACCCAGTGCTTCTGCGGCATCAATACAGACATCGATATCCTCGTCTTGTAGAAAATCAATAATTTCAGGTATAGCTTCTCTGGCTTGCAGGCTAACAAGAGAGCGAATGGCATTGCAGCGATCCAATTCATCCCCGTTAACTAATAATTCTCTTAAGGATGCGATAACCTCTGATTCCCGCAACTTGGATTGCTTATCTTGCAAAGATTGTTTAGGGAGATTTTCTAATGATTTGAGAACAGGCGTGGAAGTTTCACTACCTGACATTGAAGCCTTATTACTAGACGCTGAAGGCTTATTACTACAGGGTAAAATCATTTAAATCATATAGAACACAATACTTTAGCTCTATAGCCATCGTTTAATGCTGACCTAAGTCGCTTACCAGCAATACTCCGTTTCGTTTTCTCTTTTTTGAGAAGATTTAACGCCATATGACGAATCACTCCCATATTATGAGTTGAGTTTCCCCGTCGAATACGGCTTTCATCTTCTCTGAACGTAACATCCAACACCCAATGTACCTTAT
>Ga0209692_10000998_pt1 | contig 45084 bp, 33 predicted proteins | sample tdDd472_FD_187129 | JGI IMG/M metagenome (GOLD analysis project Ga0209692, IMG submission 187129) | Marine sediment microbial communities from the Atlantic coast under amendment with organic carbon and nitrate - tdDd47.2 (SPAdes)... | ecosystem: Environmental > Aquatic > Marine > Coastal >...
TGGTACAACAATTTTTAGCGGGAAAGGTCGACCTGCAATATCCAGACAACAGCTACTGGCTCTCTAATTTGAAAAGTGACTATGTGATTATCTATAGCCAGCCTGCCGTGTCCTATATCGACGGTGCTCATGTATTAGCCGAAAATTACGGCAAAGGTATCGACGCCATCCAATCACTCGGTACTTTAATAGGCTTCAGCCCCATCCAATACTTTCCCCTTGAGCAAGAAGGCAAACTTTCCATTAGCTATGCCGCGACTGTTCCGGGGTTGGTCAAACAGGTCCATCGTAAAAGGCTAGATGCCGTGTACCTGAATGTTGATGTGGTGAAACATCAAGAAAGAGATACCGCAAAAGCGCTGGTTTTTGATGGAAGCCTGCCCTTTATAAAAAGCGGATATACTATGTCCACCATCCAGCACCCTGAGGTAATTGAGGATTTTAATCAATTCTTGGTAACTCATAAGAAAACTGTCGATGCAATCAAACGTAAATACGGCCTTTCGCTAGATTAGTACCATCTGCACAGCGATTCCCACTTTACTAGACTTAGCCCAGATAATCTGCGAAGCTTACTTTCTCTTCAACCGTGATCGAAAGAGCTTATTATGAGATATTTACTCTTGAATTGCGCCCTTCTGTTAGCTATTCACTGCCAGGCAGAAGTTTTTAATGTCAGCTATGAACAAGCACTGAAAGAGCAGGCGTTTGTTGAGAAAATGGAAAAACTCGGCGATCGACTCAGCGAACAGGATCTAGCCATTCTCAAGCAAGCCAAAAACTATCTATTGCAATCAATCCAATCTCCTGGACTTGCCGTTGGAGAAAAAGCGCCAGCATTCAGCCTGAAAAATCCTTTTGGTCAAACCGTTAAACTCAAACAACTACTCGAGAAAGGCCCCGTCATTCTGGTATTCTATCGTGGAGCCTGGTGTCCCTATTGTAATTTACATTTAAGAGTCTTGCAGGAAAGTCTGGGAGAATTTCAAAAATATAACGGGCAACTCGTCACCATCACGCCGCAACAGCCGGATAAATCACTCGAACAGTTTAAATTAGACGCACGCCCATTCGAAGTTTTGAGCGATCTAAATTATGACGTCATGCAACGTTATAACCTGTATTTCGATATGCCTAAGGATGCATTGGAAGTCTATAAGAAAATTGATATCGACCTCGAAGAATATAACGGCCATGGCAGAACGGGATTGCCAGTTCCTGGTACTTTTATTGTCGATCAGTCCGGTATTATTCGGGCCGTTCACGCGGAAGCAGATTATGCCAAACGAATGGAGCCCGCGACAATAATCGCCTCCTTAAAGGAAATATCACAATAACTAGATAATTCATAAACTCTGATTCGATTTTAAAGAATTTATCGTCTATGTTTGGTGCAATGGTTTGATTGATATTCAAACTTAATCGACCTCGTTGTTAGCGTATCGCTATGGGACTTAACTCGAGGACACACCAATGAGCACTTTTACGCTTTTTATCGCGATTCTTTCTCTACTTACTGCTGGCGGTTTGTTTTTCTTTCTCTGGGGACGAGGGATTCTGGCCGCCCCTATCCGAAATAACCCGACCGTCGAAATGCCGGTGATGATCGTGACTTCTGATCTCAATAATCAATCCAAGTGCGGTGACAAATCCTTTCGCGGCACTATTGAAATCGATCTCTTTTATCTTTTTCCAACGCCTAATGCTGAAGTCAAACTTAAAGCCAATATTCGACGCCGAACAAATTGCTCTGTCAGCCTGGCAAAAACCGATCTGGGTATTTTTAGAAACGATACGGTTGAAACGGTCAGCTTTTCTGGTGAACTGACTGATCTTTGCCAAGACGCCGATTTTACGGTTTCGGTTTGCGCAGTCAATCAAGGTCCCGGTTCCACCACCATCGCCGAGTCTGAGCGGGTTGATATTCCTGCATTAGAATACTCAGTCAGTATGCGAACACAAGTATCAACCAGCAATGGCCGCGACTTTTCTTTTGATATTAATATTGGTTGCTGTGGTGCCGGCTTAGAACAAACCATTAAATTTACTAATATCAGTGGCGTGCGAGATTTGTCGGCAGCGCCTGCCAGTTTTACCTGCGCGGCCGGTGCGACGCCGACAATCACTATTAGCGGTAAAAAAATCGACGAAAATCAGGTCGGCGTGTTTACCGTTAAGGCCGATTCACTGGTCGGTGATTGCATCCTGGGTTCGGTACAGGTGGAATAATTAGCATCAATTCTTGCTTCAACATAATCAATAGCTTTGCAACAAAGTATGTCACTAGTTACGCTGGGTAATAAAACCCAGAGTTCACTTTGCTATGGATCTCTCGTAATAGACCACATCCCAATCGCCCAGGGGATCGTGGTGGATGTATTGTTTAATAAATGTCATACCAAGTTTTTTCATAATGCCAATTGAACCATAGTTATCCTCATCGGCAATCGCGCAAAATTTCTTGATATCAGTTTTGCGCGCCAACTCGTCAGCAATAGCTTTAGCAGCCTCTGTTGCATAACCTTTACCCCATGAAGCTCGTTCAAATCGCCATCCTAATTCCAGATTATCAAATTGTGGTTTGTCGCTAAAAAAATCCATTGGCCGAACTAAGATCCAGCCTATGTACTGGTTTGTTTCCTTCAGAAAAACGGCCCAGATCCCCCAGCCTCTTTCAGGTGTGGTATAGCTTTTCATCCGTGGTAATAATACGTTCGTTATTTCATCTCTGGTGGTACGCTTACCGCCATTAATAAAACGCATGACCTCGATATCTTGATCCAGTTGATAAAGCATTTCGCCGTCATTTTGTGTCATCAGTCGAAAAGATAGTCTTTTTGTTTCGGGTATCTGCATTGTTGGTTTAATTATCTAATGTAGTTAGTCGTTTGCTCGATTCGCATAGTATTCTGCAATTTTTGGCGTACTGATAACGCGTTTAAAATGGTCATTCAGCATGGGCGCTAAGGCTTTAACCAAATCAGTTGGGATATGATCCAGATGACCTGAATTTAAAGCTTTTACCCAAACAAATACTTTTAAGTCCGCCATAGTTAATCGATTGTCAGCAAAGAACGCTCCGCCCCGCTCTGCCAGTCGCTGCTCAAGAAATTTTAAATAGTGAGTAATCGGCCCGCTAGCCAACTTTTCTCGTGCAGTTTTTAACGCATCATCTTGCAATCCAAAAGTCGCAACCAGTTTATCAACAACGTCCTCCAAAGCCTCCATAATTTCATCGCATAATAGCGCTTGATAGGGATCTTCAGGATATAAACCGGCCATCTTGCCAACAAAGCGATTAATCGCGTTGCACTGAGTCAATTGAAGTCCGTCTATGGTCAATGTTGGTACTTGCCTTAAGGGCGTCGTGACAATGACTTCCTGAAAACGTTCGAAAGTGAATCGAAAATCTTCAAATTCGATATTACCCATATGCATTGCCAGGCGAGCAGGTTCGCCCCGACCACCATCGACGTCAAAATAAGTCAGTTTTAATTTTTGCATTGTTATATCTCCAATCAAGTTGCACTCACTATAGTCGAAGTAAATTAACAGAGCAATCGGGTTAAACAGTGTCTGTAACTTGAGAAATCTAATTTCTTTACACTTGACACAATGACAATTCAAGCATAGCATATATGTTACACATGTAACATCCGGTTTTAGCTAAGGCGTCGTTTGCAAAATAAACAATCTCGTTAAGGAGAACGCAATGAAAAAACGTAAAAGCGGAAATACTCAAACTACCGATGTCGATATGACACCAATGTTAGATATCGTTTTTATTTTGTTAATTTTCTTTATTGTCACGACTTCATTTATTAAAGAAGACGCCGTCGTTTTTTATCGGCCAGACTCTAAGATCACTCACCCAGATTTACAACCGATTAAACCAATAGTGATTGATATCAGTGCGAATAACGACATTACTATGTCGGGTCGATTTATTGATGTAGAGGCTGTTCAGGCCAATTTAGAAACTGAAAGAGCCAAGCACCCTAAAGCTGCGGTCGTAGTGCGTGTTCATGAAAATGCAGCTTCCGGGATTGTCGTGAGAACAGTTGATCAGTCTAAACTTGCCGGCGCTGGCCAGGTTACGGTTGTAAGAAATTAACGCGAAAGTATGCCGCTCTATCATATTTTTTGAACAATCGACGATAAATTTTTCATTCAAAGGTTGATTGAGCGACCTTCACGCCAAATTCTATATCAGTGACGGATACACAGCCATCAGCTAATCGTCGACGATAGTTCGAAATCCACCGAAGATCATTCGCTTGCCATCAAACGGCATTGAATCTGGCCCCATATTTTTGAAACGCGGATCTTCCATGGCCTGTTTCATCCCAGAATCTCTCGCTTCCTTTGATGGCCAGGTGATCCACGAGAAAACTACGGTTTCTTCTTCTGTACATTTAACAGCCATCGGAAACGACGTTAGTTTCCCTTCAGGTACATCATCGCCCCAATTCTCTACCACTGAGATTGCACCATGATCTTTAAATACTACCGATGCTTCCTTTGCAAGTTTGATATAAGCATCTTTTTCTGCGTTAGGTACCGCAAGTACATATCCGTCTACATATGACATTTTTGGCTCCACATTATTGGTTAATCGGCGGTGTTGATTTTAGTTTCTGAGTTATTGATTCATGATATCGATTTTAGCATTGCCATGCTTTCGATTAACTTTCTATTTTAGTTTAACAGAAATGCGGTTTAACCCCTATTTAACGCTTAATAAATAACTCCTTTCCTCACAAAATTTAACGCACTTTAGATTAATGCAGTCGCGCTACGAGGAGCATTATGCCTCTCCCCTTTTAATATTAAATGATAAAAGAATTCCTACAGTTAATTCTCGTAGGTTCTAAGTTTATCTTGGTAATCGCCTAGATTTTTGTCATTCAACTTGCTAGCAAGATAAATCGCCTTTTTAATACTAGTAATCGATTCCTCTACGCTGCCATTAGAAAAATAAATATCGGCGAGTGAACGATAGGCGTAATGCGAGTTAGGGTAGTATTTCAACCGTATCTTACATATCTCTATTGCTTCTTTGAACAACCCCTTTCTTAAAAACATATTTGATAAACGAAAGAAGTCTGTCTCACTCAGTTTAACTTCAAAATTATACTTGTGGGATTGTAACTTAATGAACTCTTCAATATAGCCAACATCGTTCTCGACCTTATACTTATCGATACGCCATCCATTAAAAAGTTTGCGATAAACATCGTGTTGACTTCTAAGATGAATGGTGCCGTGAGCCTCTTCAGGGTAAATTTGGCTGTGAAACGCAATGCTGGGGTTTGCATGATTTTTGAATACCGATTCAGTTTTCAAAAACTTTGGTTTTGCGTCTCTTTTTTCATCTCCCATACTCATATAGAAAAACGCAGAAGAGTTATTGTTAGTTTTCAAACTTTCTTCTAGACGACTGAGGTGCTCTCCATCATTCCATGTAAAGCTACCACTGAATACAAAGTACGCATTATATAGATTAGGATTTCTAATAAATGCCTCTAATACAGCCAGGCCTCCGAGAGAATGTCCCGCTATGGAACGAAAGTTTGCGACTCTGTAATTTTCTTGAACATATTTAAAAACTTCGATTTCAATAAAATCTAAAAATTTATCGGCATTCCCTGATTCTCCAGATCGAGAGTTGTCGATTGTAGGCGTTAGATCGCGAGTTCTATTGGTATTTGTTATCCCGACAATAATAGTCCGAGGCATCTCACTGAAACGACTTATATAATCGCTAGTTGCTCGCGTATGCAAAATATTTGCTCTCCCGTCAAGAACATATTGAACCGGGTAGCTTAGATCAGGGGTAGAGTCATATCCATCTGGCAAAGATACGAGGATAGTGCGTGACTCATTTAGGATCTTGGATTTTATTTCTACTTCAGTATAAGTCAAAGAAGATGCGAATGCAGCTCCATGGTAATTCACAATACAAAAAATAATCGCTGATAAAAGCTGCTTTACAAACTTCAAATTTTGCTTCCTTTTTATAATTTCTACTTTTCTTTTTGAACGGAAGAGTCAGAAGATAAGGGTTGAAATACAGGATTCGTTATCTTCTATAGCTCTGTCGCCGATACAGTATTACCCTAAATATCGGAAAAAGACTCATCGTCCGGAATGATACATGCCTGTCATTTTATTTTTAATATCGATTATCAGACAATTCCGGTCAAAGCAATTAAAACTTAATGCTCATCAACCCGCTCCCCCGCTACCCAGGTCATCAATACCTTAGCGTTTAAAATATCTTTCGGCGACTGCTGGGAAAGATTCATAATATCGAGATCAATAACAGTCAAATCCGCCCAATATCCTTTCGCGATTTTAGCGGTTTCCATTTCCCGAAATGCTGCATAGGCCCCTCCCTCGGTAAATCCCCGAATGGCTTCTTCAATCGACAGATTTTGACCGGAATACCAGCCGCCTTCGGGCTTGAAATTTTTATCTGTTCTGGTGACTGCCGAATGCAGGCCGTAAAAGATAGAGTGGTCAGATCCCGGCAAATCTGAATTCAAAGTTAATTTGGTACCTGCCTTAATTAAACTACGCCAGGCATAAGCGCCTGCTATTCTTTCTTTTCCCAAACGATCCTCTGCCCAGGTTTTATCCTCAACTGCGTGCGCCGGTTCCATCGAGGCAATTAACTCGTACTTTGCTAATCGATTCATATCTTCAGCGTGAATCACCTGCGCGTGTTCAATGCGATGTCGATTTCGGTGCACCCCACTGTGTTTTTGGTAGACCGCTTGAATAAAATCTAATGTCTCTCGATTTCCGGCATCACCGATAGCATGAATGCCAACCTGAAATCCGCTCGCCATCAATCGCTCGACTAATTCCTGATCAAATCCATAACCTTGCCCGGCAACGCCTTTATGCCCAGGCTTATCGCTATAGTCTTCTAACAGTCTCGCACCTCGCGAGCCTAATGCCCCATCGTAGTAGGCTTTAACTGAACGAATATCCAACCAACCTTCCGGGTCAATTAATGGACCCTTCGCGATCCATTCATCGGCCAAACCTTTATCTCTGGCTGATAACATCGCATAGACTCGAATCGGCAATTTATTTTGCTCACGGAGAGACTGAAAAGCTTTAATGTGTTTACGCTCAGCGCCTGCTTGGTGAACCGCGACATAACCATCATTTGCCATCTGTTGTAACCCGGTTAAAACCCAGGCTTCAAATTGTGCATCCGTTGGTTCTGGAATTTTATTCTGGATCAATGTAGTTGCCCGATTGAGTAAAATACCCGTAGGTTCACCCGCATCATTTTTAACGATTTCGCCGCCAACTGGTGGCTGGGTGGACTTGTCGATCCCGGCAATCTCTAGCGCGTTACTATTCACCCAAACGGCAAAGCCGTGCAAGCTACGAAGCAAAACCGGATTGTCAGGAAAATGGTCGTCTAGCAAAGATTTATCCGGATAATTGTTGGCCCACGCCCCTTCATCCCATCCTTGCCCAATAATCCACTCGCCTTTTGCTATTTTGGATGTTTGCAGTTTTGACTGGATTGTCTTAATGGCCGCTTCCGGTGTTGCAACGTCGGTCAGGTTTATGCGAGTAAGAATCTGACCAAGTTCCGCGATATGAACATGTGAATCAATAAAGCCAGGGATAACCGTCGCGCCTTTTAAATCGACTTTATCGGTCTGTTCGCCTGCCAGCTTCTGAATGTCTTCATTAGAGCCCACAGCGACAATTTTCCCTTTATTAATAGCGACAGCTTGCGCATCCGCTTGCCAACTTCCTTCAGTAATGGGCGCTTTTTGTGATGGATTTCCACTCGCAGATGGTGCCGGCCAATTAAAGGTATAAATATTACCATTCAATAAAACGCGTTCGACTTGTGTTTTCTCCGCTGTAGTCTGTTGATCATTCGCCTCGCTCGGCGAGCCAGACTCCTGATTACAAGCCGAAAGCACGATTGACAAGAGAATAAGAAAAAAAACTGAAGCTCTTCTTTGAATTGACCGCATAAGATTGACCTGTTGTTTTAATTGTAATCATCGTTTCAAACATACTATTACGCCAAACCAACAAGCTCAAGTTATTACATATAACGCCTTCGAAATATCTCATACAGATGGAGCGTGGAGGGAATATCTTAAATATTTTACTTATTTTTCAATATGATACAGCTACGCGAGGCTTAGTCTAAAAAGGCCAACTCATTAACTCTTAGTAACATTTACCGCAAAGTTTTGAAGTATCTTACCTCTATAATACACCAATACTCACAATCACAAGCTAGGAATATCCATTGAACCTGTCAGATACCCTTACCAAAAAGCCCTGGATCATTGCAGTTAGCGTACTCGCTCTATTAACTTTCTGGATGATGAGTGGCAGCACTTCAGAAGCACCTAAAGAGGATAGTCTTGAGAAGCTGGAAAATGACGCATTAACTAAAGTTAGAGTTGAACGTCGTCAAGCTTCACAAATAGCGAGCGTTATCGAACTCCATGGACGAACGGAAGCGGATAGACGCGCTAAGCTGAGCGCCGAAACATCTGGACGTGTTGATGCTATTTTGGTTCAGCGCGGTGATATCGTAAAAAAAGATCAAATCTTAATCAAATTGGCTGAAAAGGAAAAGCAGTTACGACTGCAACAGGCGAAAGCTACCTTGAAACAAAGGGAGCTCGAATATGAAGCCGCCAAGCGATTAAAAAAGAGCGGTTTAACCGCACAAACAAAATTAGCGGAGAACGAAGCAAATCTGGAAATGGCCAGGGCGGAAGTCGAAGCTGCTGCACTAGATATTTCATACACTGAAATTCGCGCGCCCTTTGACGGCATTTTTAACGAGCGATTTGTTGAAGTGGGTGACTTACTTTCTGTTGGCAGTGAAATTGGAGAAATTCTGGACGTTGACCCAATCGTTGTACGCGGTGATATTCCTGAGCTTTCAGTAAGCGATGTTACAATTGGCCAGCTGGGAACGGCACACTTGATTACTAAGCAGGCGTTCACGGGTAAAGTTCGATACCTCTCGAAAGCATCTGATGATGCAACTCACACGTTTAAAGTCGAATTGGCTCTTGATAATAGCGAATACACTATTCCGGTCGGTGTCAGTGCAACCATCAAATTACAGAGCGAAAAAATTTACGCCCATAAAATTTCACCCGCAGCACTATCGCTTAGTAAAAATGGCGGTCTTGGAGTGAAGGTTATTGACGACAATAATACGGTTACTTTTAAAACAGTTGAAATTGTTCGCTCAGAAAAAGACGGCGTTTGGCTGTCTGGATTAAATACTCGCGAAAATATCATTACCGTCGGTCAGGGCTTTGTTGATCACGGTGACCTTGTTGAACCAGATTTTGTCACTGAAACCCCTGAAGCCATCTCTTTAGCGACAGAAACCGGAGCGATTGCCAATGAATAATATGATTGGGGGTTTGCTCGATAAATCACGTGCTGTAATTCTGGTCTTCCTACTGATTCTGATCGCCGGTTCTGCATTACTTTCTGCCATCCCGAAAGAAGCGAATCCCGATGTACCTATTCCGTATATTTACGTTTCGATGGTTCATGAGGGGATCTCGCCTGAAGATGCAGAACGCATGTTAATACGTCCGATGGAAAACGAGTTAAGAAGTCTTGAAGGCGTAAAGAAAATGACTTCGCGCGCAGGTGAAGGTCATGCGTCAGTGACCATGGAATTCTATCCAGATGTCGACTCGGAAAAGGCGCTCGCCGATGTTCGTGATTCGGTCACACTCGCGAAAGCCAAGTTGCCAAGCGAGTCGGAAGAACCCACAATTCATGAAATCACCATGGCGGAAGAAAACCCGGCGATATCGGTCATTTTATCGGGCAGAATGCCTGAATATACCATAGCCGCCCTCAGCCGAAATTTGCGCGACCAGTTAGAAAGTCTCACCGAAGTGATCGAAGTTAAAATTGATGGCGCTCGTGAAGATATGTTAGAAGTCGTGGTTAATCCACAAATTATGGAAAGCTACAATATAACACCGCAAGAACTTTTCAATTTGGTCGGCAATAATAATCGATTAGTGGCCGCCGGAACTCTCGATACCGGTAGCGGCCGATTTGCGGTGAAAATTCCAGGGCTAGTCAAAGATCTCCAGGATATGTTGAGTATGCCGGTCAAAGTAGTTGGTGATAAAGTTGTCACCTTTTCCGATATAGCCGACATCCGAAGAACTTATAAAGACGCCAATTCGTTCGCAAGGCTCGATGGTGACCAGGCGATCACTTTACAGGTTATAAAACGGCCTGGCGAAAACACGATCGAAACGGTTGATAAAGTAAAGCAGATCGTTGAAGACAATTTTGAAAAATGGCCATCTGGCTTAACCGTTAATTTTACGGGCGATTCTTCAAGAGATGTTAAAAGTATGCTGGGCGATTTAGGCAATAACGTGTTATCGGCTATTTTACTGGTCAGTATTGTTATTCTGGCGGTTCTCGGTGTTCGCACAGCGACGCTGGTGAGTTTATCAATTCCTGGCGCATTTTTAGCTGGTATTACCATACTTGCCATTTTTGGCATTACATTAAATAACGTCGTGCTATTCGCTTTGATTATGGCTGTCGGCATGCTCGTTGATGGGGCAATTGTAGTCACCGAATACGCCGATCGAAAAATGGGCGAAGGCGTTCCTAAAAAGCAGGCCTACCTAGAAGCTTCACAGCGCATGAGCTGGCCCATTATCGCGTCAACTGCGACAACCCTCGCAGCGTTTGCTCCCCTGCTCTTCTGGCCCGATATTATGGGCGAATTTATGAAGTACCTGCCGATGACCTTAATTGCTGTGTTAGGCGCTTCATTGCTGATGGCGCTTGTATTTGTGCCCACCCTCGGTTCAGTTTTTGGTAAGGCGCGTTACATTAGCGAGAAAGCCAAACAGAATTTGCTCAATGCTGAAGACGGCGACCTGGACAAGGTTACTGGCTACACGGGTAAATATATAAAATTTCTTCGCGTGGCAACTAATCGCCCCGGGTTAGTGTTAGGCAGCGCGATTCTCGTGTTATTCGGCGCACTGGCGGGATACGGTATATTCGGACACGGCGTAGAGTTCTTCCCACAAACGGAGCCCAGCGGTACCACTGTGTTGGTTAAAGCTCGAGGAGATTTGTCAATCGATGAAAAAAATATTTTGGTTAGACAGGTTGAAGAACGCTTAACCGATATGACAGATGACGTTAAGACATTTGTTACCCGCGGCGGTGGCGAAGATGTTATTGGTCGGGTTCGTCTAAACTTTAAGGACTGGGACAAGCGCCGTAAAGCCGCAGAAATTTATCAAATGATTACTGAACGTACCAAAGATATTTCCGGTATTGAAGTGACCATCAGGCAACAACAGAATGGCCCAGGAGGTGGACGTGCATTTGATTTGGAATTGAGTTCAAAAATTCCGTCGCTAGTTGATGAAACTATCGAGAAAATTCAAGCCAAGATGATTGAAATTGGCGGCTTCGTTGATATTGATGACGATCGCTCTTTAGCAGGAATTGAGTGGCGCTTACAAGTCGATAGAGAAAAAGCGGCGCGTTTCGGTGCAAGCGTTCAGGCGGTCGGCAATGTAGTCCAACTGGTGACTAACGGCATTAAAGTGGCTGAGTATCGCCCGGATGACGCAGATGAAGAAGTAGACATCAGAATCCGCTACCCGATAGATACACGCAACATCGAACAGCTCGATAATTTGCGCATTGCGACTAATCAAGGTCAAATTCCAGTTGGCAATTTTGTGACTCGTTATGCGGCGCAAAAAGTCGATACGATTCGACGTATTGAAGGTAAACGCGCCAATCGAATCACTGCAGATATGGCGCCAGGCGTTAATTTTGCGCAAAAACTGGAGGCCCTACAGGCTGCAATCCCGGATATGAATATTGATCCACGAGTCAATTTCAATTTCCGTGGCCAAAATGAACAACAACAGAACTCGCAAGCGTTTTTGAAAAATGCCTTTATGATTGCGCTAGCGGTTATATTTATCATTTTGGTTGCGCAGTTTAACAGCCTTTATCAGTCGTTCTTAATCTTAAGCGCTATCCTGTTTTCAACTGCGGGTGTGTTTATTGGTTTGCTGGTCATGAACCAACCATTTGGTATTGTAATGTCGGGTATTGGCGTAATTTCGCTAGCCGGAATTGTCGTAAATAACAATATAGTGCTCATAGATACCTATAATTATTTGCGCAGAAAAGGCATGCCCGTACAAGAAGCCATTCTTCGTACTGGCGCCCAGCGTTTACGTCCGGTAATGCTAACGACGGTGACAACAATCCTTGGATTAATGCCAATGGTTCTGCAGGTGAATATCGATATATTAGCACGCGACGTGTCTTACGGCGCGCCTTCGACAGAATGGTGGGTCCAGTTGTCTTCAGCAGTTGCTGGTGGACTGGCCTTCTCTACCCTGCTGACGCTTATCGTAACACCGAGTATGTTGATGATCGGACATAAAACTTCACAGCTATTTAAGCGAAAAATTGCCAATCGGAATGCGGCTCATGCCGCCACTATCACGGCAACTCAAGAGTAATAATTAAAAATGCCCCTTTTTGGGGCCTTTCATTAATGTTCCGACGCAGTTAACGATGCGCAATAAGATAATCTAGTCCTCCTCTCACAGCCGCCACTTGTGCTCGAATACAATCTTCTGGAGTTGCGCTAGGACTATCGGGATAAACCTCGGTAGTCGTACAATATTGCGCATTTGAAAAGCCAGCACACAGCCCCAGTTGCTTCTTAGGATAATTGATAACACCTTGTTGAGTGGTCGACTCTCCAATTATATTTCCGTCTTTATCAGCAGGAGCAATATGGGTGACTTGCTTGACCGATTCGATAATCGCCGTTTGAAAAGCATCTTGCGGATTTTCACTATCGCCAACGGTGTAAAAACCATCTGGGATCTCCCAGATAATTAATTCGGTACCATCTCTTGCGGCCAGGTCTGGCATAAAAATCGTGTTATCGGTATCGGTTGTTTCATGGAGGTCAAAATGTGCCAAAAATTCAAGTTCTAACGATGCGACTGCTTGCATTAATTTGGCGGCTTCTTCAGCTGGACTATCATCGTAAAAGGAACGATTTGGGTCAACTGCATTGGGATTCCATCGATTAATGGTTTCATAGCCCCAAGGGCTAACGCAAGGCACAACAACCAGATTAAACTGTTCGCTGTAAAGGGGCGCGAGCTCTTCCAAGAATCTCAGCGCACCGTGCACGCCGCTGGTTTCGTAGCCGTGCACGCCTCCAGTGACTAAAATATTGGGGTTGTTGTTTTGCCAATCCTTAGATTTTACGATATACAAGGGATATTTTTCGGGTGCATAAGACAAGGCACCGTATTGCTCGACTATAAATTTATCGCTTATCAGATTTAGACGTGATACTACATCATCAAGGTAAGAACGCTGAATTTTCTGTTTAGCTAACCAGGCGGCTCTATCGCTTTTAGTCCATTTTGTTTGATTTGTACTTGTATCTGTCATCAAATAATTCCTGAGTAAAGCTCACTAAAGTGGTATACGAAAATTAAACAACAGATTGAACGTTAAATTTAATGAAAGTTCAAGGGGTAAAGATAAATAGAGCCTTTCGTCAGATGAAAGGCTTTTTAATTTAAGTATTAATGCTTGCCTATATCTTTCACAAGCTTTTTGAAGTCTTTATTATCAACCAATAAACTTTTACCCACCGCAATTAATTTATCCACTGTTTCTGGCTCTAGATTAAAGTTAGTCGGCAAATTTTTAAACCAGTAACGCTCTTCTGGATTACTAATTCCATTAAACGAGACATCACTAACATAACTGTCTATTGAATAAAGGGAGGCGCCAATGGGATCGGCATTTGGGCATTTATCTTTGAGTTGCTTATTGCACGCTCTTAACAGCTTCACGTCATCATCAAACTGTGCTATGGCAGATTCTGTGCTATTGATCGTATCAAATGTATAGTTATCCAAAGGTACGGTTGCTGAAGTTACTACCGTCGTAATAGTGCCTGGAACCGAAGCAGTCTGATCGAGGCCCGTTGAAGGATCGGTTGCAGCGTTTACGATAATGATTACTAATTTTTGTATTTCTTTATTGTTGATTTTTCGCAGCAAGCTATACGACGGACCATTGTTTTCTAATCCGAAGGTTAAACTTCTTAATCCGATATTGTCCGCAACACCACCATCCATTAAATGAATAAATTTACGAGGCTTTTTATACGAGGGCGTATCATAATAAGACCGTCGGTCGTCAATAAATTGCACACCTTGCGGATTGTTCGCGCCATCATTAGCGCCATTGACAACCCATTTGGGCTCAGTATAACCGCATTTTCCTGCGTAATTATTATAAGTCAGTGGCGTTAATAATCCCGGAAATGCCGAAGACGTTGCAACCGCTCGTGAAACCGGATACTGGGTAAGATCAGAACAGATCAAATCAAATTGGTCTTGAATTAATGGAAACTGTCCGCCAGTTGTCATATCGGTTCCATTGATCATCAAGAACGGTTTGCCAAGTTTTTCAAGGTCGGCAAATGTCTTTTTACCGAACAGAGATTCCTGATAATACTCATTGACCATATCACTGCGACCATAGTCGGACGACATTAACTTAAACCAGTTAACCGGGTTGAATAACATGTGAAATAGATCTTTCTCGACGTCATGTTTGAGGTAGTTAGTTTCATAACTACCGTCGAAAATTTTCTCTCGATTTAAGCCATAATAAGCTGAGGTGAAGCTGCCGCCGGATACTGAAGAAATAATGTCGACTTCGTCAAGTAATCTTTTTTCTTTACCTTGCCAAACAATCCTGGTATCACGTAGTTGTTGTAAAACCCCATACGACAGCGCTGCGGCACGAGTACCACCACCCGAAAAACTGACTACGACGAACAAACTGTCAGAGTTCTCGCTTTTATTAACCTTATCCAATAAATCGTATCGATATCCGACTTCTGGGTTATATTGTTTGAGTTCGACGTTTTTCTGATAGGTCGCGCAACCAGAGACAAAACAGATACAAAGAAACACCAGGCCACGATAAATATTCTTGTCCATACATATCCCCTTTATACGGTAAATTCAATTTCAGCCGGCTCCAAAACATTGGTATCAACAATATTCTGATCGATTTGTGACGGAGAATAATTTTGTGGGTCACCCAATGTAAAGGTATGTAATCCTGCGCTTACTCTTAGCATTTCATTGGTTTTACCATTCCTTTGGTCATCAACATAAACATCCCTTTCTTCACTAAACTTTACGACGACGTATTCCATCCTGTCCTCCTTGCTGTTGCTTTTTTATTTTAATAGCGTGCTACTCAAGCGATTATCTAGGATTTCTGATTGTTTTCCAGCCTTTATCTCATGTGGATATATAGTGCGCCGCCGCAGAACAACCCATTCACGTTCAAACTAACGTCCATAATTTTAGATTTGCCTCTTGTTTTTGCTTTGATTCATCTGATTTTTTGACTGCATCACTTTTTTGCCCCGTTGGAGCGTGTTATTCTCCTGACTACGTTCATTAACCACTTATTTCCCATGGCAAAACAGTGCATCGGTTGCAAAAGAGAGATCTCAACAGGCATTCTCATATGCCCTTTCTGCGGCGCTAACCAGAGCTTTTTTCAGTATTACCTTAAGTCTTTTGTTCTTTTCCTTTTGATAGTCATCAGTGCAATCATTGCCGGCTATTACCTGGTTAATCAATCGGTCGCGCAAGCAAAACTCGAGCTAGAGCAATCTCACGAACGCCAATTAAACCAGGCAGAAGAAAAGATCCAACGGCTTGAAACAGCGCTTCTTGATAGCCAGAAACAATTACGAGCGGCTCAGCTAGAAATACAGACCTCGCTAGAGAATCAAACGGCTAATGCCGACCAAGCTGGAGCCCTTGAAGCGGAGCTAAATCAAAAGCTGAAAAACGCACAGGCCGATGCCAAAAGGCAACAAGATCGCGCGGGCTGGTTGAGTAGAGAAAATGCCAAGTTAAAAACGGAAATTGAAACGCTGAAACAGCAGCTTGCTGGTCTCCAGAACCTTCCAACGCCAGTTCCAGCCCAACCTGACCCCATTCCTGTTAATGAACAAGTATCAGAAAATATCGATTCTAGCGTTCGCAACGAATAACCTGATTGTAAAGCTAATCGATACTACCTTCAGTAGCTTGCTCAGGAACAATTTCTATTTGACGATGAAGAAATTGACCTGAGCCACCTAAGTTCAAAAAACAGCTAGCGACATCCGCGTCGGTGTGGTGTAAATAGTCTAAATTTTCACGTTCAATAGCTAGACTCATAATAAATTTCCGATTTCCCGAATCAGAAGATTGTGAGTCATTAATATACCCCTTAAATACTATCTGATTAATTCTTTGATATTTATCGGCTGTAAATTGTTCATCGATTATTCTTAGCGCCAACTGATACAAGAAATTGTCATAAATTGTCTCTCGTGTACTCTGAGCGAGCTGAGTTACCACCATTTGATGATTATTAGGACCGGGTTCATAAACTTCAAGTTTAGGCAATTCAGCAAAAGTGGGCAGGCAATAGTCTATCGACAAACACTGATTGTCTTCCGAATATTCCAGTTGCCAGATTTTTGCAACAATATTGGGCAATGGCGATTGGAATAACAACAGATCGCAATAATCGATTATCGCCGCTCGCTTTCCAGCTCGATATAGTTCTATCGATTTGGTAATCGCTTTTTTGGCATCCATCCACAGACTAAGTCCGACTCGATAATCTTCTTTTAATCGCTGATTCTCCAGATTGATTTTTCGCGTCGCTTTCGCCCAATTCGCCAGATCCTTCTCATAGTGGTGTCGTGTTTCCTGGCGCTTATTGTCACGTCGATTAACGCTTAATTTATCTAGCATATTTAAAGCCGGTTGATATTGAAAATCATGCTCATCAGGTTTGGGCAATAGTGTTGATAGTTGAGGCATGTTTGGCTTTTCACCTAACAATGCTTTCCAGCTAATCTCAATTTTCCGGCGATTCTTGTTCTGCCAAACAGCAGAGAGTGACTCAAATTCTTTTTCTGCGGCTTTACTTAAAACCCGTGCCACTTCTTTCGCCTGTCTGGCGTTAATTTGTCGCTGTGAAACCGATTGCCTGGATAATTCAGTGTTTTGCCGACGCTTAAACAAGGTTTGCCAATATTCGTTTTGTCTTTTTGCTTTTATTGCGAGAATTGCTTCAGCTGTTCCCGCAATCGTTCGACTGTATCCAAGCGCTTGGTGGGTAACGACCTGGGTGAGTAATTTGTGCTTAACCATTTTCGAAAGTGACAATCCAAAATTAAAAATATATTTTTGATTTTTTTATATCATTCGTGCTGATTATCCGAGAAAAAATAGTCGCAAAAGTTACTTGCTCAATTTTTCCCTATCATCAACACATTGCTATTAACGTTATTCGTGCGCAACCACAATCTGATTGCGTCCGCGTTCTTTCGCCAGATAAAGCGCATCATCCGCTCGAGTGAGCCCCTGCTCTACATCTGAATCGCTTTTATAAATGGCACTTAAACCGATACTGACGGTAACCTTGACGACGATACCCTCTTTTCTTACCTCATTTTCGGCAACTTTTTTCAAGATACGATTAGCTATTTCTTGCGCCTGCTGAATATCACAATCCATAAGCATCATAGCAAATTCTTCGCCGCCTAACCTGCCAACAATGTCATAGCGTCGCATACAATGCCGCAGCACTTCTGCGACAGTCTTAATGACTTTATCACCGATCATGTGACCATACTCGTCATTCACTTTTTTAAATCGGTCAATATCCATCATCAGTAAAACTGCTTCTCCTTTTTTACGCTGAATCCGCATGATTTCTTTCTGTGCTGATTCGAGGAAGTAACGACGATTCGATAATTCGGTCAGGCTATCTGTCGTCGCTAATTCAAAAAGTTGAGAATTAACTTTCTTAAGGTTTTCATTGGCCTGATTGCGTAGTTTATTCATTTTATAAAGAATATAAGACATTACGATGAATACAATAGAAATACTCAGAATGACCTGCATCCATGTACGTTGGGTGAGAATCGTTTCATCACGAGATTGAATATCTTTCATCTGCTGGGATATTTTCTCAAATTGCTGGGCTAATATAATTTTGTTTTGTTCTATGCTTTTTTTTAAGCCCTCGACTTGTTCCGCTTTTTCTCTGACCTCAACTTGCTTGTTTTTGATTAATTGACTTTGAAGCGTGATATCGGCTTCGTTCTTATTGACTTCTAACCTTGAATTGGCGATTTCCTGCTCTAGTTTGTTTAACTGAGATCGACTAAACGCCAGGAGTTCCTGATTATTTTTAAGCGCCTTTTCGGCAGCGGCTAGCGTTTGCTGGTTTTTAGTTAGCTCGCGATTGAGTTGCTCTAAGGCCCGCTGTTTACCGGCCACTTCTTGTTGTAATAGCGCGAGATTTGACTGCCTCACTCTCAACTCTTCACCAAGATCTTCTTTGGTCCCAGCAAATTCTAGTAGACTAATTGAAATTTCAAACCCGCGTGACGAAAGGTTCTCTCGGTTGAGTTTAATATCGAGCCGTTCGCTACGCGTTTCCAGACTGACCATGCGTTCTTCATGACTAACTTTTCCATCAAAGACGATGAGCGAGTGTTGCGATGCTTGAAAAATCCGACTATTGAGCGAGCGCTTGTTGTGAACAATGAAAACAATAGCATACTGATCTGCATTAAAAGCGTTCTCATCAAACTCGGTAACCTTGAATGTTTTGCCTCTAACCTTAGTAGACGACCTTTCCTGAAAAGCCTGCATAAGGCCTCGCTCGTAGCCGAGAATGGCTATTGTAAACTGCGACAACTCGGCCTCATTCGGCCACTCAATGTGTTTGGCTACTTCTATTGTATAGTGAGCTTTTGCTTCTGTGAGTTCTAATTCCAGCTCCTTAGCAGACAAACCCAAAGTAAAGATAATTTTACACAATAAAACTATCGTCCACTTTGATGCGATCTTCAATATTTGAAACCTTGTCATAGGAGCTCTAAATTAGGCCTTGCATTTATAAATTATATATCTATAACAGAGATTTTTCATTGCTCTTTTTGGATATCTGACCGCTAAAATGTATCCGAATAAGTTGACCGCAACCCGTTTTAAATCAACGAAACCTAATCATTCAATTCTGTTATAGGCGTTTAGTCATAAATAGGCTATTAGGATCGTCAACATAACCCGCAAATGGCCCACAATAGTCGAAGCCAAACTTTTCATATAGCTTACGTGCCCTGTCAAATCCATCCATGGAGCCAGTCTCCAGGCTGAGCCGCTTATATCCACGAGCTATTGCGATATCCAGTAAATGTCGCATTAGATAATTAGCAATGCCTTTTCCCTGGTGCTTATATGTTACTCGCATTGACTTAATTTCCGCTAAATCGGTCGAAATTTCTTTGAGGGCTACACAGCCCAGTAATTCATTTTTATTCCATAAACTCCAAAAAGCGATTGCGGGACTTTTTAGCCCCTCTAGATCAAGCGCGTGAATACTCCCTGGCGGCGAATGACGACGCATTTCTTCATGGTGCTCGTCCAGCAAAGCGATAATTTCAGGACTGTCTAGTTTATCTAACCGTATTTTCATGTCTCTACTTTCCCACTATCCCACTATTTTTCAAGCACTCAAACAATCACTCGTTCAAGAGCACAATATTGGTGCATTCATTTTCGGCTTCTGCACGCTTTTTGTGCGAATATAGGCAAGACTGATAAATTGATCTTGTTAGTCGCACGGGCGGTCGCAAAATGGATTGCACTGTTTTGAAGCTATTCAACTTCAGTGCCAATCTCGTTGTAATTAACGGGCAACATTAGTTATTTGAAGTCAACACCTGTCATTAGAAGTCAACACCAGTCATTAGAAGTCAACACCAGTAATTGAAAGGCAACATTAGTATTTATCCCTTATACTAAGGATTAACAGGTTATCATCATACCTTAGAGACTAGAGCACACTTAAAATCGATATTTTGGCCCGAGCGTTTATATCATGCCGCATCCTAAATCTAATTTGCTTTCTTATTTTCGCGTCCTGACACTAGCAAGTTTGTTGTTGTCTGCGCCGCTACTAAAAAGCAGCGAAAATTTAACCGATTTTCCTGAAGTCAACATCATCACAGAGCAATTGCCTCCCTATCAATTCATTGACGATAACAACCGTATTCAGGGTTATTCGGTTGAGCTAGTGAAAGAGATATTAGATGAGGCCGGCATAAATCAGTCGATTCAGTTGTACCCGTGGGCTAGAACTTATAAGTTAGCCACAACGCGAAAAAACGTCATTGTATTTTCATTAGCGAGAATACCAGACAGAGAGTCGAAGTTTATCTGGATTGGCCAATTGCACGAAGAGACTTACAATTTTCTTACCGCTAAAACAAATAAAGATCTTCGCATTAAATCGTTAGACGAGGCCAAAAAATATTCTATTGCGGTTACACGTTCATCAGTAGCCGACCACTTGCTGACCCGGTTAGGATTTGAACATCTGGAGAAAACGGCAAGTTTTGACCAGTGCATTGCTATGGTCATCAAAAATCGCATAGACTTAATATTGGCATCAAAGCATGCCATTAAATACCGAGTAACCAATTCCAAATTAGTGCTCGAAAACCTGATTTCCGTATTCGAGCTTAAGGGGCATTCAACCGGACTTTATCTCGCGATGAGCGCTGACTCAGATCCGCAACTGGTCGACAAGCTCAAGACCGCATTTGAAACAATCAAATCCAGAGGTACAATAGAAAAACTTAAAAGGCAGTGGGAAATCTGATCAATCAGATAAATAGGAGTTAGAAATACCGCTTAGGAATAAAATTGAGCAGATTGGAATTGACGGCTGGCGTTATTTCAAACAATGAGCGATGGCTAGGCTTCAATAAATATCATGGCTTTATCGATTTCTTCTTCCAGATTGCTCATTTCATCGACAACTTCATCTAATGATGCATTCAACCAATCTTCTACAGGCTTGGGAATTGCCACAGTTTCTCTGGCGTCTGCATTTAGTCGATGAAATATTTGGCTGGCGCTAAAAATGGCTTTCTCAAGATCACTTTGAGCATCACTCAATGCCAGGTCTTCACCAATCGAGTGATGATGCTTGATAGCTTGAACTAAGCGTTCCGGTAACTGCCATTCATCGGCTAACATGGCTCCTAATTCACTATGATCAATTCCGAATAACTCTTTTTCAACTCGATAGTCAGGCTTATTAAGTAGTTTGGCCGTCTCAAGAACTTTTGCGTAGTTTTCAGGGTAAAAATGTGCAAAAACGATTTTGCCAATATTATGCAATAATCCGGCAACAAAATAATCTGCACTTTCAAACTTAGGGACACCAGCGCGATCCGCGAGCATTTTTGCCGCAACCCCAACACTCAACGACTGTAGCCAGAAAGCTTCCATATCAAGTCCTGCCCCGTTGCTTTTGGGCAAAGTACCCGAGGTGGCAATGCTAATAGCAAGATTTTTGATCGTATCTATGCCTAGATATACAACAGCGTGCTGAACCGATGTCACCTCTCGTGAAATACCAAACAGCGGAGAATTAACTAACTTTAACACACGAACGGTCATAACCATGTCGCGTTCAACCACCGCAACTAATTCTTTAGCCGCTAAATCATCACGACTGGTCAATTCTAATATTTTACTGACACTTTCAGGAAATGCCGGTAACTTGTCGATTAGTCGCGCCAGATCTTTGAGGTCGATTTTCATTGTGATAGTTGCAGCCTTTTAAAGCGCTTAATTCTTTTGCTTAAGCTTAGCATACTCGTTGTAAAGCGCAGTATTAAATGAGTCGATATCTTGCTCTAAAAGCGGTTGATTAATTCTAAATCCGCCTATCATATTTTTAGATGGTTACGCTTTCTTTACAAAGGCGGACTTAAGCATCATTACGCCCGCACCGTCAACTTTGCAATCCAGATCATGATCGCCGTCGACTAGTCTTTTTATGGTCGCTTTGGTACCGACTTTTAATGTCGTTGAGGTACCCTTAACTTTTAGATCTTTGATTAAAGTAATTTTGTCACCTTCAGCCAATTGATTTCCATTACTATCATTGATGATTAAATGATCTTCTTGTTCAACGATTTTAGGGTCCCACTCATGACCGCATTCGGGACAATTGAGCAGCGCGCGATCTTCATAGGCATAAGGCGACTGGCATTTCGGACAGGGCGGATGGGAATCGGTCATTTTTTGCTCAATTAATTCAGATGATATAATTCAGTATTATATCGCAATCAATAATGACAAGTAACCAAAAAGCAAAAATGTCGGGGAGCGTTATTCCCTAGAAAATGGCGTGGCTTCGGTTTTCATTTGGCGGCGAGCTTTGTCGAACACTTCCTGCGGTAACGGACATGAATTTTTTAAAATTTCAGTCCATCGTTGCCTCAGGTGTTCGTAGTTCTGTTTAGGGCCTTGGGCGGAAAGAACAATTAATTCTTCTTCAATTTCGCGTCGCAAGGACTGAAAATTTATGGCCGATTGAAAGTGTTGTGCGATCCGATCATCAAATTTCATAAATGAAAGGATACCAGTAGCCATGGACGCAAATAAACTGATGATGCCGGTAATTAGCCAGGCTATTTGAGTTTCTGACTGGCTAACAGTAATAAATATTGAAGTGGTCGTTATTGCCGTTAGAATAGCCGCAATCAGGCCGGTGTATTTGTGCTGGTTAGCGTATTTAGACGCCGCAAGATGATGAGCTATATGCATTTCTCCAACGCTCAACCACCATTTATTTAAAAGTTCGTTAAATTCCGACATAACCATTCCCTCTTCGCCATTTTCCATAGCTTAGCCACGAATGCATGGATAGTAAGCATAGTTAATTTCACTTAGCTTCACCAATTGACCGCTTAAAATCGCACTTTATAAAATCGCTCCGTATCTATCAGACCGCTAGCCTTCACAAAAATGGCAGTGACATGCCTGTGTCGTTGCTAGCGTCCCCAGCACGCTTCCATTATACTCATCGTACCACTTAACAGTTCGAGACTTTGGTGAAATAAATGGCGCAATCGGTGATAGACACGGCTAATAAGGACAGAAAGCAAGATAATTCACTTAAAAGTAAACGGTCAAAAAAGCCAAGTACCATCAGAATTGGCCATCGTTATCGACCCAATCGACTCGACTCCAATTATGACGCCATTGTCATCGGCTCCGGCATCGGTGGTTTAACAACGGCGGCCTCTTTATCTCATATGGGAAAAAAAGTGCTTGTATTAGAGCAGCACTATACTGCGGGTGGATTCACACACGCATATTCTCGTGAGGGTTACGAATGGGACGTTGGTGTTCACTATATCGGGGATGTGGGCTACCCAACTATTACTAAAAAACTCTTCGATTTCGTTTCAAACCACCAACTTTCATGGGCATCTATGGATAAGGTATATGATCGCATTTTTCTCGGAAATGAATCCTATGACCTGGTCGCGGGTAAAGACGCGTTCATCGATGAGCTTTGCAAGAGTTTTCCCAATGAGAGAAGCGCAATTCAGCGTTATCTGGACATGATTAGAAAGGTGAACAAATCAATGCGATGGTTTTCCTTGAGTAAGTTATTAAACCCAAGTACTCAATGGTTGTTCGAACCGATTTTAAAAGTATTAACCCCTCGTTATTTTAACCAAAACACATATGACGTTTTGCGTACTCTAACGAGCAATGAGAAACTTATCGCCGTACTGACAGGACAATGGGGAGATAGCGGAGTCCCACCTAAACGCAGCAGTTTTATTATTCACAGTTTAATAGCCCGCCATTATTTAAACGGCGGCTATTATCCCATTGGTGGTGCCTCAAAAATGGCCGAGACCATTATTCCACAAATTCAGGCAGGAGGTGGCGAGGTTTTTACCTATGCTGAAGTCAGGAAAATACTCATCCAAAATAGGCAGGCAGTCGGCGTGATAATGGCGGACGGTACCCAAATTACCGCACCAATTATTATCAGTAACGCCGGCGCTTATAATACGTTCAATCAATTATTGCCTAAAGATACCGCTCAATCATTTGGTTACTCAGATGATCTCAAGAAAGTCGCACCATCATGTACTAACGTTGGTCTGTTTATCGGGCTAAAAAAAGATGCCCAATCATTGAATTTACCAAAGACAAATTTCTGGGTTTACCTTGATGAAAACCACGATAAAAATATTGATGCTTTTTTCGAAGACTACCAATCCCCCTTGCCCGTCGTGTATATTTCATTTCCTTCTGCTAAAGATCCCTCATTTGAATCTCGATATCCTGGTCGCGCGACGATTGAAATTGTTGCACCGGCTAACTACGAGCTTTTCTCTAAATGGAAAGGGACGACCTGGGGAAAACGCGGCATTGATTATGAACAGTTAAGCGAGGAATTCGCCGATAGGATGTTAGAGACTCTCTATCAAAAGCTACCCCATCTTCGTGGACAGATTGACTACTATGAAGTTTCTACACCGCTTTCGACAGAATTCTTTTGCCATTATGACCAAGGGGAAATCTACGGTCTAGAACATGACACTTCTCGATTTAAGCAAGGCTGGTTACAACCCAAGACCCGCATTCCAGGATTATGGTTGACGGGACAAGATATCCTTTCATGTGGTGTGGCCGGCGCGATGATTGCGGGATTTTTAACCAGCATAAAAATACTGGGCTTCAGAAAAAGTATTCCACTGATAAAACACATATTTGGATAAAACTCGATCTTCATAAACCTAATCGAGTTTTACCACATTCTTTAAAACTTCATTAAATATATAGTTTTTACATTCATAGCTACATAGCTGTGCAAATTTCCCAGTATTGAGGGCAGTTAGACTCGCGAGTTTTCTTCAATGATTTTTCGAAATCGTCAGCTGTCAACACTCGTCCACTATGCGCCGCCGCAAATAATTCGACTTGAATATCTTCAGCGACCAATAGTTTTTTAAACTTTTGTAAACCAGAGTGACCGTAAGGCACGCCTTCTTTCTGCCGCGTAATATAAAAATCAGCGCTAAACAATACCTGTGACGCGGGAAAATAGCTCATCAAATTATGCGTTGAATGGCCGTTTGGAAAATCAATGACACGCAAAACGCCATCGAAAAAGTTAGACTGCTTATCGATAGTTATAAATCGACCGTCTGGTAAATCGGTTTCGGCCATTTCTCTGATCCGGGCAATATGTTCACCTACTGTTATAAAATTTGCCCCAAGCTCTGCGACTTCAGCCATTCCACCTAAATGATCTGTGTGATGGTGACTAACGACAAAATACTTTAAAGGTTTATCCAAACCGGCAAACGCTTTCATCGCTTTATATCGCTCGGTCAACCCATCGTAACCTCCTGCTGCAACAAAATAACTTCCCACATCAACGAAAATCGAAAAACCCCATCCTTTACCGGCAAGATAAGTATTCTCGGCGATTTGCTGAACGGACATTTCTGAAAAATCTAAAGATTCTGGCGCATCATTATAATTTTCTGGTAAGTCGAAGTAACTATCGGGTAGATCTTTAACCTGGACTCGCCTGGATACGGTAACACTGTATGGCTGTCCATTTCGAGTAACGTAGGTATCAGTCGCATATTGTATGTGCTGTGCTTTTTCAGGTAACGAATAGTGGTAATAATAAAACTGGCCAGGAACCCAATGAGCCCTTTTCATTTTAGTAACCAGATTGGTTTTTTGATCAATATAAAGCGTCATTTCCGGGTAGCCTTCAGCCTGAAAACTGACCTGGTGATGGCGATCCCCATAAAGATTGATCTCACCATCGTATTTAGCACTCGTTCCATTCTCATGCATCAACTTCACCAGAAAGGCATCAAGAGAATATAAATGACGTCTGTCAACGTTGGCAAAATTCAGTCCGCTCGACTGGCTTTTAGTTTTAGCATCATGATCAATTCGGTATCCCGTATTACCATTGTACAACTGATGCATGGTTGAATAGCTCGCTTTATTCCCACGTATCCAGCGAAAATCTTTACGACCATTCTTAAAATCTACCGCGACCTTTACGTGATAATCACCCTTATCAACCTCATCAGGGTCGGTACTTTGCCCATCACTAAATCCGATATATTTCTCTTCTAAGGCCAATGACTTTAAATTGAGTAAATGATTTCCTCCGTAAGCCGACACCGTATTTTTAATGACCTGTTCTATCTGGCTGGGTTGAGAACCGGCAAATGCGACAGTAGCTTGAGTTAAAGTCAGAAGCAGCGCCAATATTGACCACTTTTTCGAAATATGTTGTTTTTTCATAGGGCTCGTTTTAGTCCTTGTTTCGATTTAGATAAAATGAATAAAGAAACTAAACTGAACAGCGTTAATTTCCATGACAAGCAACTGATTTAGAGCTGATTTAATGCTGATTTGTTTTATAAACAGTCACTTACCAGTAAATACTGAGCCTATTCATTCCTTTCATCTTGGCGCAGATCTCTGCTACAAATAGTTCTATGTGGCCAGCCGGCTCACTAATTTGCTAAGATCGTTTTTTTGAAATCAACTATTCGAAAACACTGTGCCGAACAAACTTACTCAAATCCGCATCATTCTTTTACACACCTTTCACCCAGGCAACATTGGCGCTGCAGCGCGTGCGATGAAAACTATGGGGTTACAAGAGTTAGTATTAGTCAATCCAGATAACTTTCCGCATTCTGAAGCTACCAGCAGAGCTGCTGGCGCGAAAGATATCCTTGAAAACCTGGTAATAGTTGATTCTCTGGAAGAAGCAATAGCTGATTGCAATCAGGTATTTGCCACCAGCGCTCGCCAACCCCACAGCTTTACCAGACCATCTCTATCAGCCGAAGAAGTGGCAGAATGGATAAACGAGAACCAGGCCGAAAAAATAGCCATTGTATTTGGTGGCGAACGCGACGGGATGTCTCGCGATGAAATCAACTTATGTCAACAAATATTATATATTCCTGGAAACGAGGAGTATTGTGTGCTCAACGTATCAGCTGCGGTTCAGATTGTCTGTTACGAGCTTTTTAAACGGCTCGCTGCAAACGAAAACACGACAATAATCGGTAGCCCTGTGTTGGCGAGCCAGAAGGATCTCAATAACTTCTACGCTCACCTGGAGGATCTACTGACTGAAAGGCAATACATAAGACCGGAGCAAAAGTCTGATTCGATGGTGAAATTGCGTTCGTTTATAAACCGCGCACAACCGACCTCGGCCGATATTGGACTCTTAAGAGGAATGATTAAAGCCTTAAGCCGCCAAATTTAGAATCAATATTGATTAAGGGACTCAGCTTATTTGATGGTACTACATCTGAACGTTTAACGACCGCGGACTTCTAAAGCGGTTTGAAAGGCATTGATTTTACTCATCATATTCATAAACTCTGTGTTTCTTATTGGCGTATTGATTTTCCATGAAACACAGCTAGATGCGTTGTTGCCACAACCTTTTCCGGGTATACGAGTACCCGTTTGATTACTCGAATTAAAACCGTGGCTAGTCAATAAATCGACTAGATCCGATAATGTATAGCTATCACGAGTGATAGTTATTACCTCTTCGCCTTGTTGAAGCTCGGGTAATTCATTCTGGCGTTGTAATTCAATACTTTCTTCCTTTGAAATAAGTTCTTCACTCAGCATCAACTCTATCGCATTAGCATACCCACCTTTGGCTGCTAATTTGAGCCAGCGATTGCCTTCTTCAATATCTTTTTCAACAAAATAGCCATTGCGGTATAAAATGGCTAGATCGTACTGCGCGAACGCCAGTCCATTGCGAGCCGCTCGTTTCATATATTTTACGCTAACTTCGTTATTAACTTCGACGCCATGTCCACCTCGATAAAACAACGCCATAATGGCCTGCGCATGGGCACTCCCATTACGTGCAAATTTTTTCATTTTCGAATAAATGGCTTCGCAAGAACGATCACCACACAGTGAAGCAATATTCTCGAAAGAACTATTGGCTGATAAAGTGTTTATGTTTGATGTTAAGCTTATTAAAACGAGTAGCTTGATAAATAACTTCATAAGACACCTTTTGTTTATTCCCACCTTCTATTGAAAAATTTAGCGACAATGTCACCATCTAATTTCGGTAATACCGGAACGACATTTGCGACTGTTCCACTCGTAACTGTTCCGCTTACGGGTAAATTTCAACGCTTCGCACCAGCTTTCGTCACACAACTATTGCTTATTATTTTTTAACAGACGAATAATTTAAACGGCGCGGCACGTCTATAAATTTTTAGTTCGCCAGATAAAGTAAATCCTGCCCTCCACCGTCACCCGTTTGACGATTACAAAAGTGCAAGTCTACTTTGTTGTCGCCATTGAAATCTGCGGCAGTAATGTCAAATACATTTCCTTGTCCACCAAAGGATTCTCCTGTAAAAACACCTGAGCCATCATTTTCTAGCACCTGAACTGCGCCAATACCACCCGATAATTCCGCAGTCCCAGAAATAATATCCAAATCACCATCTCTATCGAGGTCAACAAAATCAGAGTCAACATGGTTACCGGTCATGGAAAAATTGGCGTCTCGTGTAAAGACGCCATTTCCATCATTAATCAACATATAATTTCCATTCAGGAAAGTACTGAAAAATGTGACATTTGAGACAAGGATGTCCAAGTCTCCATCATTGTCGATATCTCCTAGCTCAAGGTCGCGAGTTTCTGCGAGTACTCCAGGAAAACGAACTGTACTTTCGTCAGAAAATGTACCATCGTTATTATTAATAAAAACTAGATTTTGTGTTTCGTTACCAACAACAAGGTCGAGATCACCGTCGTTATCAAGGTCTCCAACCTCCAGGTCTTGTGTGACTCCAGCTCCAAAATTAGAATTAGCGCTATCATCAAGAAAATTCGCACCACCGGTATTCAGTAGCAATACATTTGGTCCGTTATTCCCAATTATAATATCGGTTAAGCTATCATTATTAACATCAAACGCTACAACTGCATTTGATATCCCCTCGACCGGAATACGATTACTTTCATCGGTAAAAGAACCATCACCATTATTTAAGTAAAATTCATTAATAAGGTCATCTTCAGTCACAAAAAGCACATCGAGATCACCATCATTGTCAAAATCGTTGACGGTTAAATCTTCGCTATCTCTAAGTATGCTTGTAAAACTGTCGGACACCGTGAAGTTTGCATTCCCGTCATTGAGCAGTATGACATTTCGGCCAAATTCGAATGCCAAAATAAGATCTAAGTCGTTATCGCCATCAACGTCTTTAGCATCTGCATCCATACACCGCCCAGGTAGTCCATTAGGCAGATTAGCTGTCGCATCAGAATAAAGTGAACCTATAGTTCCTGAAGAAGGCGGCGGGTTATTCACGGGAGGCGGACTAGCGCTTCCGCCTCCACCTCCGCCACATGCTACAAGACTGATGCAAAACACGGAGAAAAATAAATTTATTGCAAAAATACGAATTCGCCGGTCGTCGAAGTCATTGATTTGAATCGGAAGAAACACTGGTAACCCCCTTTGACTTTGTTGTCTATTCTATTTTCGCCTCAGTAAATTCTTCGTAACTTATACACATTGAAAAATATTTGACGTATTGCGTGCTAAATATTAAATCACGCTGAAGCGAACATCTTATTGAGAAGTTGATTCAGTCTACATCAGAACAAATTCAACTGCAAAGCGAGTCAAATTGAATTTGCAATAAGTCGTATCCCGATACACATCGAAATGAAGCTTCAGCCGTTAGTATTTTTAAACGAGAAAGCATGTTGTGGGTTACATTGATTCTAGATTAAATCGGCCCAAATAGCCGCATATTTGCGGCTTTCTGATGCTTTTTTGTTTAGACCTTGAATCTCGTGTTTACAATTTTAATCTATACCTTCTGGTTGGATAATACTCATCCAGATAGCGGTTTGCTGTCCTCCAATTCGGGTTACCAAATTATTAAACTCGGCTCGACCAAGTGGCGTATTCATTTGCCAGCTAACGCACTTAGACATGTTTTTGCCACACCCTAGACCTTTTATCCGCGAGCCTGTTTGTTTCGAATTCCCATATCCGAGGTTTGTCAAATAGTCGACTAGATCAGATAGTGTATAGCCATCATTAGTTACGGTAAGAACCTCCTCACCTTCGCTTAAATCGGGCTTGCGGTTATTCTTCTCGTATTCGGCTTTCTGTTCTGGTGTTAAGCGATTCTCCGCATACATAATATCAAGTGCTTTCTTCGAACCATTTTTTGCAGCAAGCTCTAACCACATCAGGCTTTCTTTTTCATCTTTTTCCACCAAATGTCCTATCCGATACATAATGGCTAGATGGTGTTGCGCAAATGGTAATCCTCCTCTTGCGGCGCGGCGCATCAATTTAACGGCTTGGCCGTTATCAACTTCTGTTGAGTATCCCCCTGTATACATGAGCGCGAGAACTGCTTGAGCGTGAGGGCTGCCATTCTTTGCAAATCGTTTCATTTTTGCGAAAATTTGATCGCAGGTTCGCTCGCCACACGCCTCTACAATTTCATCTGGCAAAGGCACTGAATGAGCGACATTCATAGTGACGACTAAAATGCTTGTTACAAATAGTTTGATAAAATTTTTCATCGAGTTTCTCCTTGGTTTTATTGGCCGATTGTTATTATTTTTATGACGGCACACTCTATTTATTTTTAATATCCGAACTCTTTCGTAGTTAGTGTAGATTCTTATTAATTTCTTGTCATATTGAATTTGGAAATCTACTCGATTATGTCTAGCTTGAAGTAATACGCCGAGTAACCTAAGATAATTAATACTTTTAACCACCCTAATCACAGAATGAAGCTATCTACTTTAGCGTTAGTTAAATACGGGCTAGTGTATTTGATGGCGTTTTCAACACAGGCATCACCTCGAATCGACATTAGCCTGATCTGGTCTATCGAAAAAACATTCGAGCTGCCAGAATCGGCAGTTTTTGACTCGAAGCGTAATAAAATTTATGTATCAAATATCGTTAAATACGCAAAGGATGGTGCGGGATTTATATCGCGCGTAAATGGCGACGGTAGTAATTTAGAATTAAAATGGATTACGGGCTTAAACAGCCCTACAGGAATCGCTATCTATCAAGACCACTTATTTGTTGTCGACATGGACGTACTTGTTGTTATCGACCTTGAAAAAGGAAAAATCATCAAGCGTATTGAAGCACCTAAATCCGAAAAACCGCCTTTATTAAACGACATTGCTATTACCAAAAATGGCGATATTTTTATTTCTGGAAGTGCCAGTCGGCAAATATATCAATTGCGAAAGGACCAACTTCTGATTTTTGTTGATGATGACCAACGATTATTAAAAGCTAACGGATTATTGGTCGATGGAAACGAGTTAATTCATGGCGGTCAATATTGGAATCGTTGGGATATTGGTTCTGGTGCGTTAATTTCAAATTCGAACAGTCCGTCGCCAGCTTCTATATTGTCCGATTTTGATGGCATTACGCCTGATGGCTCTTGCGGATACTTTGTCACGGTTATTGAAGATGAGCGGTTGTGGCATGTTCAGAAAGATGGCAAGACTGTTCCACTATCAGAAGAAGCAATACAAGGTATTGATCTTTATTTCGATCTGAAAAGTAACCGTTTATTTGTACCGCAGGTAGGCGGAGGCTTATCTGTATTTCAGGTCATAAGACGAAAAACAGATTAAGAACGCTTCGGTTCAACCCAAACACCATGTATCGAGCGCTAAACGAATAGTTGAATGGATCAATATGATTCAGGAGAGAGACTGACGTATGTGACTATAAACGCAATTTCACCAATTCTCATCCCGTTTCTTGAAATTTTTGTTTAATTCGACCCAATTCATTGAAACACAACGGCTTTATCACAAAAATACGCCTTCAATTATTTGGCATAAGTTAATCTGAAATTTATCAATTTTGGTAACATTGCCATATCTCATCGTCCTACTATTCGTGTAGAATCGCTCGCATAAAAATATAAAAACAATGATAGTTAAGTATCACACCAAGCACTTTATAGGAAACCTAATGTTGAAGTTAAACACACCGAGTACCTTTGTCTTTTTGTTGGCGCTGGCCTTATTTATGCCGCCCGCGGCAAATGCTAATAATGGCGACAGTAAATTTTCACAACAATTAAAACAACGACTTACAGTCACCAAACCTCATGAGACAGTTACTCTGTTTGTTTATTTTAACGATAAAGGCGACAATATTGACCAGAAATTAGCACAGGCACGGTCGCAGCTAACTCCGCGTTCTCTAGAGCGTCGAATGATTAACCGTGGTATGGATGATATTGTCGGTTTCAAAGACATTCCGATAAATCCAGACTATGTAAACCAGATTAGCCAGCATGTTTCTAAAATAAGGCATCAACTCAAGGCGCTCAATGCGATTTCCGTGGAAGCCAAACCAGCTGATGTCGCTCGACTCGAACAGTATGATTTCGTTAAAGAAATTCGACTTGTTAATCGGCTAAAACGCGCCCCAGATTACCAGTCGCCTTCTTCCACACACAAATCCGCCGATGCCAGTGCCCCCTCAGCCAATAAAAACGCTGCGTTTGAATATGGTAACTCCCTGATTCAAAACAACTTAATACGGGTTCCCGAAGTCCATGACCTGGGCTACGATGGTACTGGCGTTGTTGTAGCAGTTTTTGATTCCGGATTTAATCGATTAACCCATGAGAGTTTTAACCAAATTAATATTGCCGGTGTTTGGGACTTTGTTAATAACGACGATGATGTAGGTGATAGTAACGATATGGGTGAAGGCACCCATGGCACCAACACGCTAAGTACTATTGGAGGTTACATGCCCGGTCGATTAATCGGCCCAGCCTTTGGCGCGACTTTTTATTTGGCAAAAACAGAAAATTCAGACTCGGAATTACACGTAGAAGAAGATAACTGGTGTGCCGCGGCGCAATGGGCAGATGACAACGGTGCTCACATCATCACAAGTTCACTAGGCTACACTGACTTTGATTCAGGCACTGACTATAGCCCTGCTGATATGGATGGCGATACAACGATTATTACCGTGTGCGCTGATCTGGTCGCAGAAAACGGAATCGTCGTCATTAATTCTGCGGGAAATAGCGGGCCAGGTAATGGTGAAAACACGTTAGGTGCTCCAGCCGATGGCCACTTCGTACTTGCCGTCGGTGCTGTAACCTCTAGCGCAAAACGGTCAATGTTTAGTTCCGTTGGACCGTCGGCCGACGGACGGATTAAACCCGACGTCATGGCGATGGGCTCAAGTGTATTTGTTGCCAGTTCCAGCGCCGATACAAATTATGACTCTGTTGACGGCACTTCTTTTTCTTGCCCATTAACTGCTGGCGTTGCAGCACTCGTTCTAGAAGCGAATCCAACGCTTACTGCAGCCGAAGTGCGCGACATATTGCGAAATTCTGGTAACAACTCCACATCTCCAGATAACCAATATGGATACGGTATTATCGACGCACTAGGCGCAGTTTATGCAGCGAACGGACAATTTGTCCCGAAAGCATCATTTAGTGCATCCATTAATACAACAACAGTAACTTTTAGCGATAGTTCAAGCGATTCAGACGGTACAATTACTGCCCACCTTTGGAATTTTGGTGACGGAAATTCAGCGGTAGATGCCAACCCAACCCACACTTATGCTGCAGACGGAACCTACATGGTTACGCTGACGGTTACCGATAGTGATGGTTTAACTGGCGTCGCCAGGCAGGAAATTAGAGTTTCATCGCAAGCGACAGCACAACCTTCTCAATCAAGCGGTTCCGGAGGGTTTGGATTCGGTTTGTTATTGGTTTTATTGGCAATGTGCCGTCTTCCAATAACACTGAAAGCATAATCGAAAGTCCATGTGTTTAGCGGAAATCCATATGTCCAGTGATAATCTTTAGCAGGATCGCGTTTTACTGCGTGCGTGATCTGCTAGCTGATTGGAAACCCGCTAATCTCAACTAACATAAAGTTTAAACATAGGGTTTAAGCATTCCTAATAGACTTATGCTGCATTATAACTAGAATTGAGTAAAATCAAATTATAAGGAAGCGACGCATTTGTTGAAATTCTTCTTGAGTCTATTACTCGTTGGATTAAGTCCTACGATAAACGCCTGGATTGATATTAACACCGATCAAAATGTCTGGGTGCTCGCAACCCCTACAGGCAATTATCAAGCGTTAGTTTCACAACTTACCGTTGCCGATCTTGTGGACGAAAGTCTTAATTGGTCCGGACATCAGGCTGTTCTTGTTATCACCGGCGACATTCTCACTAGCGACGATCAATCGATACAGTCATTAGATTTTATTATCAAACTTGAGGCCCAAGCAAAATCAGCTGGCGGCAATGTCATCACAATGCTTGGGAAGCAAGATGTTCGCAGGTTAATGGGGAAATTTGCCAGCGAAACTAAAGCGGATCTGGAAGACTTTACAGATAGAGAATCCCTCGAATTACGCGCGCAATATTTTAACCGATATGTAAATTACATGAATCTCCAGCGCAGCCTACACGATTCTGCGCAAGACAATTTGGGTACGCCTGATGCTTCATTGGCTCAAGGCGAACCCTCTCAGGAAGACCTCCAATTACTATTTGAACAATCCTATCCAAAAGGTTATTTCGCGCGACTTGAGGCATTTTCTCCAAACGGGAACTATGGAAAATGGCTTTTAGGTAAACCCTTTCTCGTAAGAATCAACGACAAGCTGATTTCTCACGCTGGCCTTTCGCCACAACTATCTTACCGGTCCATCGACGAATTGAACCAGACATTAAAACACAGCTTAGTCAATTATATTGATTATCGCCATCAGCTCATTACAGATGGCCTTATGTTAGCGAACACTGAAATTAATAAGCGCGCAGACGGCGAGCCTGTAGCGGCCTCCTCGGCCCTTCAAAAACTCGAAGAAATATATCCGACAATACTTTTTGATCAGCAAAGCCCGCTGATTTATCAAGGCGAATTGTATTGCCATTCATACTACCAGGAAGAAATGCTTGAGCGGATGCTGAAGCGGTTTGGAGCCCAACAATTGATTATAGGGCAAGGCGGTAATCACTTAAGCAAAATTGCGACTCGCCACAATGAAAAAGTCTATTTGTTAAATAGTGCAAATTTAGCAGAGCAAAATTCGAATCAAGGCTCGCATCTGCTTAAGATTACTGAACAGACGATAATTGGTATCGATGAGCGTGGTAACTCTTACAAGCCTGGCCAAAGAAATCCGAATGCCATTGCTTACCCAAAAAATATCAGCCACGATGAATTATTATCAATCCTAAAAACTGCACCGATTGAAAAAATGGAGCCTCTAAGCACAGGGATCACAAAGCCATATCGTCTGACCTTTAAAGATACCCCGACACCAATACGCGCATTATTTAAAACCATTGATACCTTTCCTGGGATAGAAAAACGCAAAACAAAATCGAGCGAAGAAAAATATGCAGACCGCTATCATTTTGATATTGCCGCCTACCGGCTAAGCGAGCACATGGGATTTCATCTTGTACCTGCTCTGGTAGAAAGAGAAATTAATGGTATTAAAGGCATCGTTCAGTTTTGGGTTGAAGATAGTCAATCTTATCTTGAAGCAGAGGATCAAGGAATCAAATATCAGGGTGTGTGCGATTTAAAAGCCCAGAGAAACATGTTAAGAATTTTCGATTTACTTATTTTTAATCACGACCGTAATAAATCCAATATGCTTTTTGAACCATTCAATAAGCAGTTGCTCTGGATTGACCATTCACGATCCTTATCCGCACACAAGCGACTTCCTGGATATATTAATATAACCAATATCAAAATTTCACCTCAGGTTCGGAACGCGTTGAAAGCCCTCAACAAAGAAAGCTTAAATACTTTGATGAATGGCCTCCTCAATAAAGACCAGATAAACGCAATTTTATATCGACGAAAAATGATATTAAAACTCGATCCCGAAGACCACTAAATTCGCTAATTCATATATCTAGATGCGCACAAAAAAAACAATTGAAACCGAAAATAAACTCTCTTGCTTTAAAGACTTAATCACATCGTTTTGAAGCGCCGCCTAATCGCTGAATAACCAATTGGTAGTCTTGGCAGTTTTCACCACTGTCTATTTGTTTGCGCATGTTTTCTTTGGCTTGTTGCGAGAGAATCCAACCGAGCGGAGGCTCTTCCCCTTCATCCTTTGCAATGTAAAAATGTACCATATTGACTGTCGCGTCTTTGTTTATTTGCCGGCTATACTGTTCAAGCTGTTTGTAGGCCAACATACCGTGGCCATTTCTAGTATTTGCTAGCCCTAAAACTGGTGCCAACACCTCATTTAAAAAAGTCTGAGATTTTCCCATTTGTGGCTCAGCATTTAGTTGATATTGTTCCAACGGAATGGTTGAATCATTACTGATGGCAATCACAATCAATCCATTCGATAGCGGTTCTCTCGGGTGTTTTCTTAACCAGTCCAATAAATTCGTTAAAGTATTAGCGCCATAATTCTCAAAGTACCCGCCATCAATGACATGCCCCATATTTTTCACTTTTTCTTTACCAGAAGCTTCGTGCTTGACTGTTTTACTAAAAGTTCCCGCTGGAGATACGTAAGAAAAACGAGCGGAATTTAGCGCTGCAGTACTGGCTCGTATCGCCTTTTGGCCATTCAACTCATAAAAATCATGGGTATCTAAAAAGGTCTCGGGCAAAACTTTAAATGACGTAGTTAACAGTCGCCGCCCTGTCTCTTCATAGGTTCCATTAATTAACAACCTTGGAACCCATCGCCCTTTTGTGCACTCGTCTGAACTATAAAAACGGGTAAATTCATTGTCTAACCCGCAAACCGCATTTGGGTACGACGCAGCGAATCCAGCCTCCCACGACTCCTCTAACGCTGCCGCTCGATCACTAAAAATCGGAAATGGCACAAACCGTTGAATAAGATCTCCATATAACATCGATGTTGCCGTGGGAGCTAAATAATCTCGCCCTATCGCACTTAATAAATTTTCTTCAAAACAATTTTTACCGCCTGATACACAATCGGCGTCGTTTAGCAGCGCCCCATTATAAAAAACGGCGCCAACACTTCCGCCGGATACACCAGAGATGGCGAATAACTGCTTGTTAAAATCCGCAATCTGGTCTTGAAAACGTCCTAAAATCGCACCCGTCCAATAAGATGCCCGTAATCCGCCCCCCGCTGTAGCAACCACAACCATAGGTTTGTTTTCATCGCGCTGCGCTAACCACAAATTTAAACTCTGTTCCAGACTGTAATCAGCAGTATTGACTGTCTCACCTTCGATCGTTCGAACATGGTGATTATCATTAAACGGGCTGAACAACACAGCCAGTAGCAAAAGGAATCCGACAACCGGAAAGCCATTTTCTCTCGCCGCGCTCACTAACATGGTGCCAACAGGAATAATGCTCCCCAGGCCGAGAAAAACAACCGCTCCTGCCCCTAGCACGCCACCAAAGGCAACAGGCGACCAGATAGCACAAAAACTGGTTAGCCCAATTACTATCCAGGTGAAATAAAACATGGTTTGGTCTGATACCTTCTGCATCAATTTCGCCGTTTTCTTTGCGATATCTCGGCGATAGATCAGGAATAACAAAACCAAAAATCCTACTGCAACAATCCCATAAGCAATATAAGTCACATCAGCATGGATAGCAGCACGATACGCTGCAACGAAGGCAATGACGGCATAGAGTCGTGGTAACCAGTCGAGCAACCAACGATGATAGCCGGCTTCGCCGCGCATTCCATTGTTAACCGGATGGGTCTGGTTATAAATATATCGCGCCCACCCCCAACTTTGAAACGCCAGCCAATTCACAGCAACAATAAAAAAAGTGACTTGTAGCGCTGATTCTGGATAACTGAGACCGACCAGAATATCCTTCACCTGCCCCACATATTCGAGCGAAATAACAGTAAGTAAAACAATGAGCAGACTGAAACGAGATTGAACAAGAATTTTGGCAATCGATCTGACGATTACCCATATTTTGCGTAATAAATCCATTCGCTTACCCTTCTGTTAATATTTTTATTTGAAGTCGCGTCTTTAACCCCTGGCTTGAGGGCTTAATTTCCATAAGGTCCCGGCTCGAATTTAAATCAAAGTCGCGGTTTGTTCGATTGAATCAAAGTATCAATTAGCATTGCGATAGGCAAGTTAACAGACAGCTCAAATTGAGATGGACGGAAAATCAACTAAAATGATCCTGATAGGTATTTCGCGGTCCCAATAAAGGGGTAAAGACGAGCAGATGAGAAATATCATATGCTCCAAATGGGCTGTTTGAAAATTAACGCGGCAGGCACTCTTCGGTTAAATGGAAACACTATGATAAATTTGACAATTCGGTGGGTATTCGACATTTGTACCGAGTATTGTCTAACAATGTTTTTTGGTTTACATCGCTTATTGCAGTTTGAGATTTTTACATTGTGTACTATATTTAAGCTAACAAGAATATTGCCAATGCGATTTAAATGACTGCGGCAAAAACAAACTGGATTTAATGATATTGTTTTTTAAAATTGTAGAGGCAACGCGACTTGTACTATTTTTCGTCTTATTCCTGCCTTTTCAAGCAGTTGCAGCGATTTACTTTGAACGAATCAACTCTGAACACGGGTTAAAATCCAATTATACCAATCACATCATACAGCGCAGAGATGGCTTTATCTGGATTGCGACTGCGGAAGGTTTATCCCGTTTCGATGGTTACGACTTCGTCAATTACAATGCAGACCCTGATGACCCAACCTCGCTAACGGACGACTGGATACTCGCACTTTTTGAAGATAGCAAATCAAGACTCTGGGTGGGCACCGATAACGGCCTTTCACGATTATTACCCAACGAAAACGGGTTTAAGCAGTACAGACACAACCCCGAAGATGACAATAGCATTGCCTCGAGACACAGCTTTTTCTTTACGGAAGACAGTCGAGGTAGAATCTGGATTGGCACCAGTCAGGGGTTTAGCCTTTACCGCGAAGAAACGGATAATTTTGAGAATTTTTACCCCGCGGCAAAATCTTCGGCAAATCAAAAGCTCAACAACGTTAATTTTATTCTGGAAGTCGACCAGGACCGCTTTTGGTTGGGTACGAGTGGCGGTTTATTGGTTTTTGACTCAGTACAAAGATCAATTCATCCCATTAACATTGAGGGATTGTCTGGAAACTTTGGTTATAATTCGGTTGTTCGCGCCAAAGATGGGCGTATCTGGTTCGCAACCCTAGACGATGGGGTCATTGTTTACGACCCGGCAACCCAAACACATGAACGATACGTCTACCAGAAAGATGACCCTAATTCCTTGTCGAGCCAGTCGACCTGGCATATCGGTGAAGATAGCGCGGGCAATATCTGGGTAACTACCTGGAGCAACGGCGTCAGTATTATTGACAAGAAAACCAACAAGATTACGCGTTTACAATATATTCTTGCTGATGATCGTAGTATTCCTCATAACCAGGTTAACAGTGTTTTCAAAGACAGTTCGGGACTAATTTGGCTTTCAACTTATGACGGGATTGCTTACCACAATCCCCATCAAGCTATTGAAAATCTCCGCCCAATTCCCGGCGATAAGCATTCGCTTAGCGCGAATCAAGCTTGGTCGTTTTTCGAAACGGCTGGCGAACTTTGGATTGGTACCAATGAAGGAATTAACCGCTTTGATCTGAAGTCGGGGCATATTGAATCTTTCTTTTCAGGAAAATATGGGGACGACCCTGACAATGTTTTAGCCGTTTGGGATATTAAACCAGCATCAAAAGATCAATTTTGGCTCGGGACAGAATACGGGCTGGCTCTGTTTAATACGCGGACGAAAACATTGGACTATGTGAACGACTTACTGACTAACAGACAACTACAAAATGATAGTCCCGTTCACATTGGGCTATCTGAACCGACCTGGGTGACGGCCAATTCAGAAAACGATTCACTCTGGGTTGCCACCACCCAGGGCAAACTATTTTTAATTAATCAAGAATTGCAGATCATCAAGGATTTCTCTGAATTAGTACGCCAGCAGATTGGTAATGGCAATATCTTTGAATTTATTAATGTCGTTGAAGATAAAAACCACAATCTGTGGTTAGCAACCTCTCTTGGCTTGTATTACCTTGATCAGAAAGCGGCGACTGTAAGCGTCATAAGTGATCTTGAGAAAAAGAAAAATTTTCAAGGCGTTTGGGTGAACACTATTGCGCCCTATGGAGATAATTACTATTGGCTTGCCAGCTATCAACTCGGATTGATGCTGATAGAGCATAAAGGTAATGGCCAGATAAAAATCCATTACTCCCTCAACGATAGCCATCCTGAAATTACAGAAAATAATTTCCTTACGGTTATTCCAGTAGATGACAAGAACATCTGGTTTAATTCCGGTTCCAGCCTATACCGCCTGAACTATGAAAATGGTCAACTTGACAACTTCGGCAAACAAAATCTGAAAAACGATCTAAATTTTCATGACAATGCACAATATAAAGACAGCCAAGGCTTCTTAAACTTTGGAACGAGTCGCGGTGTGGTAAGGTTTTTGCCTGACAAAGTTAGCCAGTTAAATTTTTCACCTAGAATATCATTTACAAAAATTGAAACGCCACAACAAAGCGACGACAGTCAAGCTTTTAAATTTAGCCCAATAAAAAGTGACGTTCCAGTACATAAATTGACAAATTGGTCATTTCCTTACAGCGATAATGTTATCAAATTTAGTTTTGCTTCTCTGGACTATATGCGCCCGTGGAATTTCCAATACGCTTATCGATTAAAAGGTTTTAGTGACCTCTGGACGTCTTTAGGTTCCAACCGAGAGCTGACTTTTACTAACCTGGACGCCGGTCGATATACGCTGGAAATCCGAGGCACTAACTGCGATCTAGCCTGGAGCGAACACCAGGCAACGCTTCAATTCTCAATCGAGCCGCCGCCTTGGCGTTCCTGGTGGGCCTACTGCATTTACGCCCTTTTAGTGTTTATATTCTTTATGAGTCTATATCGATTTCGTCGCCAAGAAGTTCAGGCCAATAAAGCTCTCGAACGAAGTAAACAACAATTGTCACAGGCACTTTGGGGAAGCGGTGACGAATTGTGGGAGTGGGATTTGGTTAATCAGCATATTGACTATGTGAACCGTTTTGATTTTATACGTGCAAGACCGTGTGTTTTCGACGGCTCAAAGTCGGTATGGGAGAATTTCATACATCCCGATGATCTGGATAATTTTATTGCCCAGATTAACCGAATCATTCAACAACAAGCGGATGCTTTTGAATCAGTATATCGACAAAAATGTAACGATGGCAGTTGGGCCTGGCTACTCGACCGGGCAAAAGTCACTAAGCGAGATAAAAGTGGAAACCCCTTATTGCTAAGCGGTACAACGCGCAACATTACTGACCTCAAGCTTACTGAAGAAAAGAATCGACTCATTGCTTCGGCGTTTCAAAGCTCAACAGAAGGTGCTGTGATTTACGACGAAGCGCTGAATATCTACGCTATCAACCAGGCATTTACTGCCATTACTGGATTAGACTCGCGAATTATTAATAATAAAATCGATCCAAAGTTCTTTTTATCGAGTGAAGACGGAAAATTTGAGCAAAGCTTTTATGATGAAGTGATGGACTCAGCTCGCAAAAATGGACACTTTCATGGAGAGGTCTGGTTTCGCTGTGTTAATAATGATCTAGTGCCTGTCGAGCTCAGAATTGCTTCTGTTGAAAATACAAGCAATCAATCTCGTCATTATATCGCAACTTTCACAGATATAATGTTTCGAAAACAAGCGGAAGCTGATCTGAGGCGATTAGCCAATTTTGATAATTTGACACAATTGCCCAATCGAACGTTACTAAGAGAGCAACTCAACCACGGCTTGCTACAAGCTAAACGCGATAATAATAACGTTGCCGTACTATTTCTCGACCTCGACAATTTTAAAAACGTCAACGATTCACTCGGTCATAATGTCGGCGATCAATTGTTAATCGCTGTAGCCAACCGTCTGACCAGCTGCATTCGCCGAACCGATACCGTTGCGCGACTTGGCGGCGACGAATTTACGATTGGATTATTTGGTGTCACAACAATTGACCAGGTGATTAAGCTTGCAGAAAATGTTTTAGCGGAACTTGGAAAACCCTATCAATTAAATGAAATCGAATTGATAATAAGCCCGAGTGTTGGTATTGCTGTATCTCCACAGGATGGTAACGACGTTGACATTTTATTACGCCATGCAGATACGGCTATGTATCACGCCAAACATAAAGGTAAAAATAATTTTCAATTTTTCACTAAGGAAATGAATTGGCGAGTGAGCGAACGAGTCCACATGGAAGCGCAAATACGCAAAGCCATCGATAACAAAGAATTTGTTCTTCATTATCAGCCCAAATTTGATATCAGCCTTAACTGTATCGCAGGATTTGAGGCATTACTTCGATGGCATCATTCAGAGAAAGGCTGGATTCCGCCAATGGATTTTATTCCTATTGCTGAAGAGACCGGATTAATCATTCCAATTGGTGAAATGGTTTTAGATTCGGCATGCCAGCAGCTGTGTTTATGGCGCGAGCAACATAAAAAAGAAACCCATGTCGCTGTGAATTTATCAGCCCTTCAATTCAGGGATAAGCATCTGCCCTTAAAAATAAAACGCATATTGAATAAATATCAAATATCTCCTCACTTGCTTGAACTGGAAATCACAGAAAGCACTTTAATGGAGGATATGAGCTATACACAAGATATGATGGCCAAACTAAGAGACGTTGGTGTTAAAATATCCCTGGATGATTTTGGAACTGGATATTCATCTTTAAGCTATCTGAAACAGTTTCCTATCAACGCCCTAAAAATTGACCGATCTTTCGTAGTGAATATGGCTAACGATAGTCGAGATGCAAAAATGGTAGAGGCAATCATCAGTCTCGCGCATAACCTCGACGTACGAGTCGTCGGAGAGGGAATTGAAACCATCGAACAGCTCAATTTATTAAAGAGTTTTAAGTGTGAAGAGATCCAGGGATTTTTACTCAGTAAGCCTTTGAGCGCGCAAAACGCGCTTTCCTTAATGAACGGAAACACTGATATCAATGCCATTCTATCCCAACAAAACCTGACCGCGGAAGTTAGCTAACTTGATTCTTGCTCCATTTCTTTAAGATAACGCTCAATCGTAAACACATGAGCATCAGGCTCCGCCAATTCTCTTAAGGCTCGAGCTAACTTGTAAACATAGTCTTTATTGTCACCGCTTGGCCCTGATGATTGATAAATATGTCTGGCGATCTCCAGTTCTGGCAGAGGGCCAAGAAATGCCGCATTTGTCGACGATGCAATATAAGTTAAACCTCTTGATACTTCATCACTCGAAAAATGGATATCCACTTCATGAATGAGATATCCGTTCTTTTCGCGTCTATCCAGATGCTCAAAAACATCGTAATTTACTTTGAAGGCTACTCCGAAACACGCACTCTTTTTATTAGCGATTAGTGTGACCACTCTACCGGGACTCTCTAGTGTCCCTCGATGGTCATGGCTGCCCTGCCAGAAGCGTCTTTGCCAGCCGGTTATGTGTGCAGGTTGCTGTTGTATATAAGGAAAGTCGACTTTGTAAATGAGAGAGCCGTAACCAAATAGCCAGATATTCTGGCCGGGTTTAATTCGATTGCGTTTTTTATTTTCTACACTTGTATCAAATGACATAGTCTACTAACTATGAGTCGCTTAATTAACACTACGATAGAATGCTAAAAATTTTGGAGAAAAGGCCTTCACATCAAAATCTTCTTTACTGCTTATCGCTTTCGCAATTTTTGCATAAGGTGTTGCTTTTTCCCTGGCCTCAGTTTGGTTCAATAACGGATTATAAAAATAGGCTGCGGCAATAAATAGATTTTTATAGTATCGACTTCTCTCATCTTGTACATCCGCCTGGTTGAGCATTGACACAGCCTGAGTATATCGGCCACCAAAAAACGCATTAACACCAGCATAAATAAGCTTTTTTTCTTCTTGTAAATTATTATTCACTCGAGCAATGATTTGATTCGCATACTCAATTAAGCGGCTTACTCTCTGTTCAAAATCTTCAAGCTCTTTCGTGTAATTCACGGCATTTGCCAAATTTCCAGTCAAAGTGTTCTCACTATTGACAACAAATAGCTTTTTAATCTTGTTTGTCAAATTTACTCTTTGCTGGCTCAAAGCGGTTAATTCATCGGATAGTTTGCTTCCTGGCTTCCAATCTTCCGCTAAAGCCGGTAATTTTTGTAACCCTAAAAACTGATGGAACGACTTTTCAGCCGCCTGTAATCTACCTTGAATGTTCTTCAATGTTTGCGAGTATGTTTTTATCTCATCGAGAAACTTAGCGCCTGCCTTATTTTGATTTTCAAGATTGTTCACCTGCTTTTCGATAGCCGAACGTGCGGATGAGGAATATGGCGTTAGCGGAAATTGTTGAACCGCTCGCTGAGCTTTCGAATGATGCTTTTTTAAATTCTGGAAACGCGTGTTAAAATAGGCCCCTTTATCCCACGCCGATGCCATTAGCGGTTCGCGTCGCATTTTTTCAATCGCCTTTACCGTCTGTTCTAACTGGCGTGTGTGTTTTTCCGCCTTTTGAGTGAGCGGCGCAAGCTTGTTAACGTACCCCGCCTCTGTTTTATGTGACTTGCAAACCTCGCGCATCTTATTTAACAGACTATACTGTTTCTTAAAGTTTCTTATGGTTCGCTGCACATCAGAGGACTGAAAATTACTAACAGCTTCGGCGCATTGCCCAAGATAAAAATGAGCAAGACCTTTATAATATTTAGGTAAATAGACTATAGAACGACCATTTTTTAGTTTTAAAGATTGTTTCTCTTGTTGGCGAAATTCGCTGATGGTGTTGAGTAACGAGATACCGTTTTGGTATTCCCCTGCTTC
>Ga0209692_10000999_pt1 | contig 45062 bp, 45 predicted proteins | sample tdDd472_FD_187129 | JGI IMG/M metagenome (GOLD analysis project Ga0209692, IMG submission 187129) | Marine sediment microbial communities from the Atlantic coast under amendment with organic carbon and nitrate - tdDd47.2 (SPAdes)... | ecosystem: Environmental > Aquatic > Marine > Coastal >...
GCATTGTGATGTATCCCGAAAATGGCACCTCTGCCGAAGAGTTGCTGAAAAACGCAGATACGGCAATGTATTACGCCAAGAAAAAGGGCAAAAACACCTATCAGTTCTATACTCGCCAGATGAATGAGCAGGCCAAGTTGCGTATCACGCTGGAGGGCGAATTAAGACAAGCCATCGAAAAAGATGAGTTTGTGATGTTCTATCAGCCGAAAGTAAGTCTGCAGACCGGCAAGATTACCGGCATGGAAGCGTTGGTGCGTTGGCGTAATCCGCGACGCGGACTGGTCCTGCCCGGCGAGTTTATTTCATTGGCAGAAGAGGCTGGATTTATCATTCCGATAAGTCAGCGGGTGATTGAAAAAACCTGCCTGCAAATCCGTGACTGGCAAAATCGTGGTATTTTCCACGGCAAAGTGGCGGTTAACCTGTCTGCCGTCCAGTTCTATCATGAAAACTTGTGGGAAACGGTCAAAAATGCACTGCATTTGGCTAAAATCGAGCCGGATGCTTTGGAATTTGAAATCACCGAAGGAATGGTGATGGAAGATTTAGCTCAGTCTTTGCAGCAGATGCGTACCTTGCGTGAGATGGGGATTAGCCTGGCGCTGGATGATTTTGGGGTAGGCTATTCCTCTCTCGGCAACTTGAAGGATTTCCCAATTGACACTCTGAAGATTGACCGAACCTTTGTCTGGGATCTGGAAGACTCTGATCGGGATCGCAATCTGGTGGCTTCGATAGTGACGCTGGCTCATAATCTCGATATTAAGGTGGTAGCAGAAGGGGTGGAAAATCGTAATCAGGTGGACGCGTTGCGCGAAATGGGCTGTGAAGAAATTCAAGGCTTCATCTTCAGTCGCCCAGTTCCGCCTTGGGATATTGAAACTATGCTGAATATTAAGGACTTTGATCTGGACCAATTTATTAGTCAGAACGAATCGGACTAATTCTACTAATCTAAAACTGGAATTTGCATAAATTTGGCCACAATGCCCGAATTTATTGCCTTACAAAGGAAAAAACTGAGTAAAAAACAGGCAAATCATTTGATTGGTCAGGGCGGGTCTGCGACAATATCCGCCCTAAAAAATGCTGCCCTTTGAGGAGACCTCATGTCACTGTCAGGTAACGACATGCTTACCCGTTTTCAACTTGCTAACGCCATCCGCGCATTGAGTATGGATGCGGTGCAAAAAGCCAAATCCGGTCACCCTGGAGCGCCGATGGGTATGGCTGATATCGCTGAAGTTCTTTGGAATGATTATCTGACCCATAACCCGGCAAACCCAGACTGGGTTAATCGTGACCGCTTTGTGATGTCAAATGGCCACGGCTCCATGCTAATCTATTCGTTACTGCATCTCACAGGCTATGACCTATCGATTGATGATCTGAAGAACTTCCGCCAATTGCATTCAAAAACACCTGGTCACCCAGAATTCGGTTATACCCCTGGCGTGGAAACCACTACTGGCCCATTAGGACAAGGTATTGCCAATGCGGTGGGTTTTGCGATTGCCGAAAAGAAGCTGGCAGCAGAATTCAATAAACCTGACCACGACATTATCGACCATTTCACTTATGTGTTTATGGGTGATGGTTGCATGATGGAAGGCATTTCTCATGAAGTCTGTTCATTAGCGGGTACTTTAGGTCTTGGCAAGTTAATCGCTTTCTATGATGACAACGGCATCTCAATTGATGGTGAAGTGGATGGCTGGTTCTCTGACGATACGCCAAAGCGCTTCGAAGCTTATGGCTGGCAGGTGATTCCAGCGGTAGATGGTCATGATCCAGAGGCTATCAAGGCAGCCATCGAAGAAGCGCGTGCGGATAGCGAGCGTCCAACCCTGATTTGCTGCAAAACCATCATTGGGTTCGGCTCGCCTAACAAGCAAGGCAAAGAAGAATGCCATGGCGCGCCACTGGGTGATGATGAAATTGAATTGGCCCGTAAACAGCTAAACTGGCCACATGCCGCTTTTGAAGTACCTGAAAACATTCAGCAAGCATGGAGTGCCCGTGAAGTTGGCCAACAGCAGGAAGCTGATTGGAATAAGAAATTTATTGCTTACAAAGAAGCGTTTCCAGAGTTAGGCAGTGAGTTCGAGCGTCGTTTAAGCCGCCGCCTACCTGAAGACTTTGCCGAACAGGCTCAGGCCTATATTGCTAAGTTGCAAGAAGAAGGCCCAGTAGTTGCTTCACGGAAAGCCTCACAAATGGCAATCAACGCCTATGCACCATTATTGCCTGAGTTAGTTGGCGGTTCTGCCGACTTGGCAGGTTCTAACCTGACCATTCACAGCCACTCCAAAGGCATTGAAGCGAAAGACGCAAGTGGTAACTATGTGTATTACGGTGTGCGTGAGTTTGGTATGTGCGCCATCATGAATGGTATGGCCATACACGGTGGTTTGATGCCTTATGGCGGCACCTTCCTGATTTTCATGGAATACGCGCGCAATGCTCTACGCATGGCAGCATTGATGAAGCAGCAAGCGATTTACGTATTCACCCACGATTCTATTGGTTTGGGCGAAGATGGTCCAACCCACCAGCCGATTGAGCAGCTAGCAAACTTACGCACCACGCCGAACATGTCGGTATGGCGTCCATGCGATGCAGTGGAAACTGCAGTGGCCTGGAAAGCGGCAATTGAGCGTCGTAACGGGCCAACAGCTTTGAGTCTGAGCCGTCAAAATCTTGAGCATCAGCAACGTGATAGCGAGCAATTAGCGAGTGTTGAGCGTGGCGGTTACATCCTGGTGGATAGTGCGGACAAACCAGAATTGATTTTCATTGCCACCGGTTCCGAAGTCGAGCTGGCAGTTCAGGCAGCAAAAACATTGAGCGACAAAGGCAAGCAGGTGCGTGTGGTTTCCATGCCATCAACTGATGTCTTTGAAGCACAGGATGCCAGCTATAAAGAAGCGGTATTGCCAAGCGATGTACCCAGTCGAGTTGCCATTGAAGCGAGTATCGCAGACTACTGGTACAAGTACGTTGGTCTTGATGGTCGCATTGTCGGCATGACCAGCTTTGGTGAGTCAGCCCCTGCCGGTGACCTATTCAAACATTTTGGTTTTACAGTGGATAATGTGGTTGCTGTAGCCGAAGAACTTTTAGATTAAACGCGTGAGTAATTTTTGGAGACAAAGATGACAGTTAAAGTTGCAATTAATGGTTATGGACGTATTGGACGTACCGCCCTTCGAGCGATTTACGAACACGGTTATCGTGATCGCATTCAAGTAGTTGCTATCAACTCTTCGCACCCAGCGGAAACCACCGTTCACTTAACGAAGTATGATACTACTCACGGTCGTTTTAATGCCGACGTTTCTACCGATGGCGAATACATGATCGTTAATGGCGACAAAATTAAGTTGTATGCCGAGCGTAACCCAGAGCTCATCCCTTGGGGTGAACAGGACGTAGATGTTGTTTTTGAATGTACGGGCGTGTTCAAGGATCAGGCCGGCGCATCCAAGCACTTCAAAGGTGGCGCCAAGAAAGTTCTTATCTCAGCCCCAGGTGCTGCAGACGTGGATGCTACGGTTGTATTCGGTGTCAATGATGACATTCTCAAGCCAGAACACCGCGTGGTCTCGAATGCTTCTTGTACCACAAACTGTCTGGCACCATTGGCAAAAGTCTTAAATGACACCATTGGTATCAAGAAAGGTTTGGTTAACACCATTCATGCTTACACCAACGATCAACGCCTGATTGATAATCAGCATTCAGACTTGCGTCGTGCGCGTGCTGCAGCACAGAGCATCATCCCAACTAAAACGGGTGCTGCTAAAGCAGTAGGTTTAGTACTTCCAGAATTGAACGGCAAGCTAGATGGTTTCGCTATGCGCGTGCCAACCATCAACGTTTCTTGCGTTGATCTGACTTTCGAAGCAGGTCGCGACACTACAGCCGAAGAAATTAATGAAATCGTCAAAAAAGCAGCAGACGGTCATGTACTGTGCTACAACGACGAACCATTGGTTTCAGTAGACTTCAACCATAGCCCAGCATCATCAACCTTCGATGCCGGTCTGACTCGCGTGCAAGACGGTAACTTCGTGAAAGTTGTGACCTGGTACGATAATGAGTGGGGTTTCTCGAACAGAATGTTGGATGTTGCCATCAAGATGATGAGCGTCTAAGCAGTCTTTTTGTTTTTATGCTTTGTTGCCTGTCATTTTTATCGTGATTATGTACTTTAGTACACCGCACACTCTAAAAATGACAGGCGCCTCGCCTAAAATCAAAAATCCTAGCTTAGATTAGTAGTCTTTTTGTCGTAATACTCGAATCTAAGCTATCCAGAGTACTAATTCTGGAAGGTATTATCTTTTGTAGGGTGCGTCGTGACGCACCGTTTGTGTTTTTAAAGGCTGGGAACCATTACCCAGATAACCAATTTACCATGAATGGTTTAAGACTATGAATGTGTTGAAAATGTCTGATCTGGATCTCCAGGGAAAGCGCGTTTTAATTCGTGAAGATCTCAATGTGCCGGTGAAAGACGGCAAAATTTCCAGCGATGTTCGCATTCAGGCGGCATTGCCGACCATTAAGCTGGCTTTGGAAAAAGGCGCTAAACTGATGGTGATGTCGCACCGTGGTCGTCCGACTGAAGGTGTGCTGACTAAAAACGATTCTATGCAAATCGTGGCGGATTATTTAAACGATGTTTTGGATGTTCCGGTGCGTTTGGTGACTGAATATTTAAATGGCGTGGAAGTTAACCAGGGCGAAGTGGTTTTATTCGAGAACGTTCGTTGTAACGTTGGCGAAAAAGCCAATGATGATCGCCTTGCAAAAATGTACGCTGAGTTATGTGATGTGTTTGTTCATGATGCATTCGGTACTGCGCATCGTGCGCAGGCCTCCACTCATGGCGTTGCTAAGTTTGCCCCTGTTGCCTGCGCAGGCCCATTGTTGGCCGGTGAGCTGGAAGCTTTAGGCAAAGCATTGGATAATCCGGCACGTCCTATGGTGGCGATTGTGGGTGGCTCTAAAGTTTCGACTAAGTTGACAGTTTTAGACTCGCTATCGCACATTGTTGATCAATTGATTGTCGGTGGCGGTATTGCCAATACTTTTATCGCTGCGACAGGCCACCCCGTGGGCAAGTCTTTGTACGAAGAAGACTTGATGCCGGAAGCTAAGCGTTTAATCGAACAGGCCCAATCGAAAGGTGGCGACATTCCGGTGCCGGTTGATGTGGTAACCGGTAAAGAGTTCGCAGAATCGGCAGCCGCGGAGACTAAGTCAGTTAATGATGTGGCAGAAGATGATATGATTTTCGATATTGGCCCACAGTCAGCCGAACATCTTGCCAAGATTCTAAAAGCAGCGAAAACTATCGTCTGGAATGGTCCAGTAGGTGTTTTCGAATTTGACCAGTTTGGTCACGGCACGGAAGTGATTGCTAAAGCAATTGCTGATAGTGATGCTTTCTCAATTGCGGGTGGTGGTGACACCATAGCGGCGGTTGATAAGTACGGCATTGCGGATAAGGTTTCATACATTTCAACTGGTGGTGGTGCTTTCCTTGAGTTCCTGGAAGGCAAAGAATTACCGGCAGTGGCAATCTTAGAAGAGCGAGCGAAAGGCTAGCTTTAAAAGACTGTCGAACAGGATCAAAGTTAAGGGGAAAGAAAATGGCTTTAATTACACTTCGCCAATTACTCGATCATGCAGCAGAGCATGATTATGGTATTCCGGCATTTAACGTAAACAACCTTGAACAGATGCGTGCTGTTATGCAGGCAGCGGATGAAACTGACAGTCCAGTGATCATTCAGGCTTCTGCGGGTGCTCGTAAATACGCGGGATCAAACTTCCTGCGCCACCTGATTTTGGCAGCAACCGAAGAGTTCCCGCATATCCCAATCTGTATGCACCAGGATCACGGTTCGTCACCAGCAGTGTGTCAGCAGTCAATCCAGCTTGGCTTCTCGTCAGTAATGATGGATGGCTCTTTGGAAGAAGACATGAAGACACCAGCGAGCTATGAGTACAACGTTCGCGTGACTAAATTAGCTACAGAAATGGCTCATGCTTGTGGTGTTTCTGTGGAAGGTGAGCTAGGTTGCCTGGGTTCACTTGAAACGGGCATGGCTGGTGAAGAAGACGGTTCAGGCGCAGAAGGCGTATTAAGTCATGACCAGCTATTAACCGATCCGGAAGAAGCAGCCCAATTTGTTAAAGATACAAAAGTGGATGCCCTGGCAATTGCTATCGGTACTTCACACGGTGCCTATAAATTTACCCGTCCACCAACAGGCGATGTTTTGGCAATTGAGCGCATTAAAGCCATTCATGAGCGGATTCCAGATACACACCTTGTCATGCACGGTTCTTCATCAGTGCCACAAGACTGGTTAGCGACCATCAATGAATACGGTGGTGACCTGGGTGAAACCTATGGTGTGCCGGTAGAAGAAATTCAGGAAGGCATCAAACATGGCGTTCGTAAAGTCAACATTGATACTGACTTACGATTAGCAGCAACAGGTGCGGTGCGCAAATTCTTGAAGCACAATCCCAAAGAATTTGATCCTCGTAAATATAACAAAGCAGCGCAAGACGCGATGCAGGCAATCTGTAAAGCACGTTATGAAGCATTTGGCACTGCCGGTAACGCTGGCAAAATCAAGGCTATCAATATGGAACAGATGGCGCTTGATTACAAAGCCGGAAAGCTTGATCCTCGCGTTAAGTAATTCCATAGTAAATAAAAAGGCCAGCATTTGCTGGCCTTTTTTATGGTTGAAAACTAAAGTTAATAGAGTACCCGCGCACGAATAGTCCCGTCAATTTCGCGCATTTTCTCCAGTGCGAAATGGCTTGATCCTTTATCTATATCTGTGACTACGTAGCCTATATCACCTTGGGTTTGCAGGTATTGTGCAGAGATATTGATATTGTTATGCGACAAGATCTGGTTGATCTGCGACAGGATGCCGGGTTTGTTGTAGTGAATGTGTAAAACACGGTGGGTATTAACGTGTTCCGGCAAAGCAACTTGTGGGAAATTGACTGCTGAAACAGTCGAACCATTGTTGCTATATTTAATCATCTTTTCAGTCACTTCAATCGCGATATTTTCCTGCGCTTCCAGCGTTGAGCCACCGATATGCGGTGTTAATATGACATTGTCGAATTCGCGTAATGGTGACAGGAATTCTTCGGTATTGGATTTAGGTTCAGTCGGAAAGACGTCGATTGCAGCACCGAGTAGATGCTCTGTTCGTAAAGCTTCTGCCAACGCATTAATGTCCACTACGGTACCGCGTGAGGCATTGATTAAAATACTGCCAGGCTTCATGGCTACTAATTGTGCTTTGCCCATCATGCCTTTGGTTTGTGGCGTTTCTGGGACATGTAAAGTCACCACATCGGATTCGGCTAAAAGCTGGTCCAGGTCAGCAACCTGGCTGGCATTTCCAAGCGTTAACTTGGTTTCGATATCATAGAACTTAACCTGCATGCCAATTCCTTCAGCGAGAATGCCAAGCTGAGTACCGATATGACCGTAGCCTATAATCCCAAGGGTTTTACCGCGAGCTTCATTAGAGTTCTGAGCGGTTTTAAGCCATTGACCACGATGAGCTGCGGCATTTTTAGCAGGAATGCCACGTAGCAACATGATGATTTCACCCAGAACCAGCTCTGCTACACTGCGTGTGTTGGAATAAGGCGCATTAAAAACTGGAATGCCTTTATGTTGGGCGGCATTAAGATTGACTTGATTGGTGCCAATACAAAAACAACCAATAGCGACCAGTTTATTAGCTGTAGCTAGTACTTCTGGGGTAATTTGAGATCGTGAGCGAATACCCAGGAAATGACAATCTTGCAGTGCGTTTTTCAGTTCTGAGGCAGATAGCGCAGTTTTCAGGCTTTCTACCTGACCATAGCCATCTTGTCTGAACAATTGTTCTGCTTTAGGGTGGACTCCTTCGAGGAGTAGAACTTTTAGTTGTTGTTTATCGAATGATGTATTGGCCATCTTGAGTGATTCAGCGGTAAATAAGCAACGAAAGTCTATTAAAACAGATCCGATCAGCTTGTAAAAGTGGCTAATAGTTATTCGCTATAAATAACGGTCATAAGTGCAAAATAGGTGTCTAACAGAAGCATCTTTGCTACAATCTGCCGCCTTGTCGCAGTGGTGCGGCACTCTTGCACGATATAACGCATGATAGCAGAGCGTTACTATGGGCATAAGATTTAAGGAGACTTGCCGAGATGGCATACCAGACTAACATCGATAAAATGATAGGCTTGCTTAGCGAGACCTTATCGATTGATGCCGATCAGCTATCGGCTGACACTTTGTTGCTGGGCAATTTGCCAGAATTTGATTCGATGGCAATTGTTTCTATCCTGATGCAGATTGAAGACACCTTTGCTATCGAAATTTCGGATGATGAGCTGACGGGTGAGGTTTTTGAATCAGTCACAACCTTGACCGAGTTTGTGGAAGTGCAACAAGCAGCGACAGCTATATAGTCATATTTTATAGATAATTGATTTTTAAGGCCGAAAAGTAGCTTTTTCGGCCTTTTTCTTTTATAACAGCCCATAGACTCCAAACAAATACAGTAAGCAGGGAAATGGCCGCATTTATCGCCTGCATTGTTTTAGCAGGCCTGTTGTTCATGACTGTTCTATTCCGCTGGCGTGGAACAACGCTCGGCTGGCCGATCCTGCTGCTAGCGCTGACCTTTATTGGCTGGAGTGTTCTAAATCTTGTCGATACTGGCTTTGAACTCAATTACTGGATGATTGAATGGACGCGCTTGCTTGGCACTTATGTCGCGCTGGCTTTTTTCCTCTCCTATTTTTCGACTCACCATAAGCTATTAAACTTCACCATCTTGCTGTCCTTTGTTGGCTGGATTGTTTTTATAACGATCTATACTGATGATATGAAGCGAGTCATTAATCCGGCTATTGCAGGCTTTATTCTGCTGATGATGATGCAAATGATGGAGCGGGCGGGCAATGAGTTTGCAGAAACGCTAAGGGCAGAAATTTCAACCTTGGGCGGTGCATTGAGCATTGTGTTGATCTGGGATTTGCTGTCGATGTTGGTGCTAATGCTAAATTTGAACGCGGATGCGGAAGGGCTGGATGTATCGCGCGCCATTATTGGCAGTATCGCCTTGGCCTTTGGCTTGGTACACATTCAACGGATAGACCAATCGCGTCTGGATCTGGAAAATATTCAGCAAACTTACCGTCCACACAGCAGCCTAAATATCTTTGCAATTTTATGCTGGCTGGCAGTAGTGGGTTATATGCTAATCGGTGTGGCTTGGCAAAAACCGCTGTTTGGCTCGCTGGTTTTGGCAGCTTCAATGCTTATTTTTGTTTGGTTGGCTTACAAGAAAAAATTGTTCAGCCAACTTAAAATCATGTTTACCAAGCTGTTTGCAAGCTATAAGTACGATTATCGTGAAAGTTGGTTGGGCTTTAATCGAGCATTGGATGAAGCTAATGTGCAAGGAGACTTTTATCAACTATCCATTAAAGCTTTGGCTAATATTATTAGCAGCCCAGCGGGCAAGTTGTGGAATAGACGTGGTGACTTATTCATTTATACAGACAACTGGCAGTCTCCGCTAAGCTCACCTATGAATGGCGAATTGGCTTATCAGCTACCAATAGAACTAATTGATTTTATTGAACGCACCAACTGGGTAGTTGATATAAAAGAGTATCAAAATAATCAAAACGTCTATCAAGGGTTAAGGATTAATGCCAGCTCACCGTTGTTCCAGCAACATCAAATTTTTATTCCTCTGCGGCGCGGAGAGGAGCTTGTGGCAGTTGTGGGCTTACGTAGCAGCTACTCAAAGCCAAGCTTGAACTGGGAAGATCATGATTTACTCAAGGCTGCAGGCCAACAGATGGCAAGCTACCTGGCGCTCTTTGAAGCGACTACGCAGATTTATGAGCAAGAACAATTCGATGCTTTTAATCGCTTATCAGCTTTTGTGGTGCATGATTTAAAGAACGTTACGGCCCAGTTAGAGCTTATCACTCATAATGCCCATCGTTATCGTGATAATCCGGAGTTTGTGAATGATACATTTGAAACAGTGGCTAGCGCGACGCAGCGTTTGAACAAAATGCTAGAGCAGTTACAACGTAAACAGCTGCCGAAAAAAGAAATTTTGCAGGCTTACATCCCAGATGTTTTTGCTAAGTTCAAAGAAAACGCAAATCGCCTTAATTTGATTGGTGCAATCCCTGAATTAGAAGTATATGCCAATCAGGAGCAGCTTATAAATATTATTCAGCATCTGCACCAGAACGCGATTGATGCCAGTAAGGAGAATGATAGAATTCACCATCGCTTTGACCTGCTTGGCCAAGAGCTGCACTGGCATATCGTCGACAAAGGTAAAGGCATGGACGCTGACTTCGTACGCAAACAATTGTTCAAACCTTTTGCCACAACTAAAGGTAATGCGGGCATGGGGATAGGGGTTTATCAATGCCGCTATTTGCTCCAAAGCTTTGGTGGTGATTTAATAATACAAAGTGAACTAGGGAAAGGAACACGCTGCATTGTGATTTTGCAGACGTTGGCGCCCGGTGATTAACAATAAAGAGGACAGGATGGCACAATCAAATAAACCCGACTTATTAATTATTGAGGATGACAAAGGGCTACAGAAGCAGCTCAAGTGGTCATTCGATCAGTATAACGTGATTCTTGCCGAAGACCGTGATAGTGCTTTGGTTGAGCTTAGACGTTATCAGCCGCAGGTTATTACTCTAGACCTGGGTTTACCGCCTGATCCTGCGAATGCTAGCGTTGGCCTTGAGTTACTGGAAGAAGTCCTGTCTCTATCGCCGACCAGTAAAGTGATTGTTGTAACGGGCAATGACCAGCGAGAAATTGCCATGCAGGCAGTCAATGCAGGTGCTTATGATTATTATCAGAAGCCAATTCAGCCTGAAGAACTGACGTTAATCATCAAGCGTGCCTTTGAGTTGGCAAAATTAGAAGATGAGAATCGCCGCCATTTCCTACAACAAAAAGAAAGTTTCCATGGCATTATTGCGACTAGCCCGGAAATGATGGCTGTCTGTCAAAAAATCGAGAAAGTTGCACCCACCGATGTGAGTGTCTTATTGCTGGGTGACAGCGGAACTGGTAAAGAGTTGTTAGCTAGGGCGGTTCACGATATCAGTCCGCGCCGTAGTAAAAGTATGGTCGCCATCAATTGCGCAGCCATTCCCGATAATTTATTAGAAAGCGAGCTGTTTGGATACGAAGCAGGTGCATTTACCGGAGCCAATAAAACCACTATCGGCAAGATCGAATACGCCAATGGCGGAACCTTATTCCTCGATGAAATTGGCGATATGCCAATGGCTTTGCAAGCAAAACTGCTACGTTTCCTGCAAGAGCGAGTCGTTGAGCGTGTCGGAGGACGTGAGTCAATTCTGGTTGATGTCCGGATCGTTGCTGCTACTCATCAATCGCTTGAAGATCTGGTTAACGAAGGCAAATTTCGTGAAGACCTCTACTATAGACTTAGTGAAGTGGTACTGGAAATCCCTGCACTGGCAAAACGAAATGGTGATGTGGTATTAATTGCACGTGCATTGTTGGAAAAATTTAATCGCCAGTATTCCCGCAATATACGAGGCTTTTCTAAAGACGCAGTACAGGCAATGGAAGCTTATGCCTGGCCAGGTAATGTTCGTGAACTGGAAAATAAAATTAAAAGCGCCGTTGTGATGTCCGACAGCAACCAGATCACCGCAAAAGATTTGCAGATTGATGAAGCGCAACTGCGCGAAATGCCATTGAACCTACGTCAGGTTCGAGAAGCCGCCGAAACCCGCGCCATTCAACGCGCAATTGTATTGTCCGACGGCAATATTTCCCAGGCCGCAAAACTATTAGGCCTAACCAGACCAACCCTCTACAGCTTAATGGATAAGTACAGTATCAGTAGTTGAGGACTAAGTTGGTTAACAAAAAATTATTGATAACTCGGTTGTTTGGAACTAATAGTTAGACAATACCGGCTTGCTCCAATTACCCCTTAGAGTTAGCCGAGTGAAGAGAAGTTATAGCGTAAATTGGGAAGTGACCGAAGGAAATCCCTTTAGGGAGATGGCCAATTTAGCCACTTCGAAACAGGACGTTTCGTATTGGCGGCGCGTTTCAACTTTGATGAGCGAGGGTAGCCCGAAGGGCCTAACGAGGGTCTGCCCCATCGGGTACTGGGGTGTCATTCTTTTGCCTAGCCTTTTAACTCAATTAAGACAAATTTGTCTGGAACAAATTTGAACAGCGTCGATATTCGACGCTGGCTTTTACGAAATACAGGATGTATTTCGTAAAAGTAGGTCGCCTAAAGGCGAAAAGTTTGAAATTAAGAAGCTATAAACTGACTCACCAACTGCCCAATACTCCCAGCCAACAATATTATTAAGCCAACTATCGCCATACCTAATAGTTGCTTTTGCTTGCTTTCTGTAACACCGCGCACTTCACTGTTAAGTTTGCGTAGCTTTCTTAAATAATCTAAACGCATGGCATTTTGTGCGGGTCTTTGACGATCCCGGTTTTCGAAAACTTCCGCTAGATACACTTCATAACGTGAGCATTCTGTCAGCTTGTTAAATCCTTGAATTAATTTATAAGAAAGCCAAATTAACATACAGAGGGCAAATACAATGACGATCAGAGAAAGCACTGCGAGATTCGACAGTTGCAGCAGCTCTTGCCAGCCAGCAACAGATCCTGCAAGAGCCCAAAGACAACCTAATAGGTATAGCGGAAATATTAGCAGCCAGAACCATGGCTTAAATTTAGATTGGGTCAGTTGCTGTGGGGGATTCTGAATATCGTCGTACATTGAGCTTATAAGGCAAATTCGTAAGGAAAGCAATTTTACCCATATTAAGCCCAAGGTTCTGAGAGTTCAGTCAAAAGTAGGTCGCCTAAAGGCGAAAAGTCCCAACCTTATCGTGTCTTCGTTTCAACTTTGCCGTCTTTACCAAGCAACAAAACGTCAGCAGCTCTTTCAGCAAATAAACCATTAGTTACAACACCAACTATGTTATTCAATATGCGCTCAAGCTTGATGGGCTCATTGATAACGAGGCCATGGACATCAAGAATGACGTTGCCGTTGTCAGTGACAAAACCTGTGCGGTAAACCGGGTCGCCACCTAGCTTAACAATTTGGCGAGCGACGTAGCTACGCGCCATGGGGATGACTTCAATCGGTAACGGGAATTCACCCAGACGACGCACTAATTTGGATTCATCGGCGATACAGACAAACTGATCGGCTGCTGCTGCAATAATTTTTTCACGAGTCAGAGCGCCACCGCCACCTTTAATGAGTTCTAACAGATGATTCGATTCATCTGCGCCATCAACGTAGACTGGGAGCTTGCCCACTTCGTTGAGTTCGAAAACTTCAATACCGTGTTGTTTCAAGCGTTCTGTTGATGCTTCAGAGCTGGATACGGCACCTTTGATTTTGTGCTTGATGGTGGCAAGTGCGTCAATGAAGTAATTGACGGTTGAGCCTGTGCCCACGCCAACAATCGAGTCTTCAACCACATACTCTAGCGCGGCTTCACCAACGAGTTTCTTTAATTCGTCCTGTGTCATACTGGCTCCTATTGCTTTTCGATACTTAAGATAAAGTCCCATTCTTCCTTGGTGACCGGCATGATTGAAAGACGATTGCCTTTCTGTACCAGCTTCATGTCAGCAAGTTCAGTGTACTGTTTAAGCTCATCTAATGGTATTTCCCGCTTCAAGTCACGTACATGCTTAACGTCTACCATATACCAGCGCGGATTGTCTGGGTTACTCTTGGGATCATAGTATTTTTGGTCTGGGTCAAAAGCCGTATGGTCAACATAACCTTCTTTAACCACTTCCATGATACCAACAATGGCTGGAGGTTTGCAGTTTGAATGATAGAAGAAGACTTTATCGCCCTTTTTCATTTCATCACGCATCATGTTGCGTGCCTGATAGTTGCGAACGCCATCCCAGTGGTCAGTTTTACTTGGCAGGGCCTTAAGGTGTTCAATACCGAAAACGTCCGGTTCAGACTTCATTAACCAATAGTTCATAGTGCTCTAGGCTTGTTGGTGACTAAAGCGCAAAGTATAAAGCATGAGCTATAAAATTGTTAGTTATGGCTTGGGGCTTGGGGTTGGTTTTGTGGGAATTTTTGGTTTGCGGTCAAACAGGCGATAGTTACTGGGGGTGATGACGGCGTCCATCTGGATATCCCATTTTTCCTGTAGGATATCGCGTACCTGTTGCAGGTTGTAGGCAAGGCCGATGAGTTTGGGCTGTTCTTGTTTGGGGATATTAGCTAGAACGGTGTCGTAGTAGCCGCCACCCATGCCAAGCCGATTACCTTTGAGATCAAATGCAACTAGTGGCATAAAGATGATATCCAGCTCACTGGGGCGAACGGCTTTGCTGATAGGTGAAGTGGGTTCGAGGATACCAAAGGCCCCTTCTTTGACAGACTCTTTGCCGGTATAGGGTAAAAACCACATGCCACGTTTCTTATTCGGATAGATCTTGGGGACGTAGCATTTTTTACCTAGCTTGAGGGCATATTCGATCATTGGTAAACAGCTGACTTCGCCACGAGTAGGCAGGTAAAAAGCTATGGTGTTGTGATCTTCAATGAGTTTGGCCTGTGAGGCGTGGCCGAGAAGTGCTAGAGCAGCGCGCTCCATAAAGGGTTTGGTCAGCGTCAAGCGTTCATGCTTAATTCTGGTTCGTAAATAATGTTTTTGAGCGACTGCTTCGTTCATTACGTCTAAAATTAAAACCCCGGACTGCCGTTGTAGGTAATAGCCCATGAACCCAAAGGTTCAGGGGGGAGTCCATGTAGAAGATCAGGCTTTCCGGTCGAAACGGACTTGCGCAACACTTCCATTGAGGAGTCCCAAGTAAAGTATTATCGGCTCGAGGACGGTCGCTACTGACGAACAGTCCAGGATGAGCCATTGTAACACACCCCTAATGTAATGTTTCAAGTTAAGCTTGGGTCCTTCCGGGTGTCAGTCTGCGAGAAAAGCGCTAACTGTCAGATATTTTTAACAAAAGTTAAAAGGAATATTTTTGCTATCCTGCTCGTGTACAACTTGTTTTTATCGTTATATTAAGAGTTTGTAAGTTCTATTTGTTCGCTGTGCTTTAAAGCCTGGTCAATTTTTTGACTCATATGGTTAAGCCTTTGTTCGATATCCTGTGCTTCATCACCATCTAGTGCTGGCGTATTGATCAGCTCATAGCTTAAGTTCAAAGCGGCCATAACGGCGATTCGTTCGAGACCTAGAACTTTGCCAGCTTCTCGAATTTCTTTCATGCGCTTATCCAGAAAACTCGCCGCCTGTAAAAGCTTCTGATGTTCGCTTTCAGGACTAGCGACCTGGAACTCTTTGCCCAAGATCGTAATGTTGATGGGTGTAGCTTTTGGTTTTGCCATATATTTATAAAAACCCTAGATGCAGCTTACATCGACTTTAGTCGAGAGATCATAATATCAATCTGCTTGCGTGCAGTTTCATTTTTGCCGTGCAGACGATCGCGCTCATTACGCAACTCATTGATTTGTTGTCGTAACTGATTATTCTCAAGATTGATCTTTTCGAAGCGCGCTAACAAGGCGTTGATCTTATCTTCTAGTTTCTCTAATTGACCTTGTGTCATAGTGAGTTACCCGATTTTGTTAAAGCACACTATAAAGTCAAGCAGGTTTTTGGTCAATGTTTAATCAGCTCGACCTGTGATGCCGCTACCATCTTTTTACTCAATAAATGCAGGGCAAGAGTGTTGGGTTTTAACCGTATAGCGGGTTAAACTATGGGCCTGCGACTGAAATTACAAGATGAAAAGCGTTTAACTTAATGAATTATTTACAAATTAATGAATTTTGCCGGAGTTTTTTGCCGGATTTGTCTGGTGCCGAATTAGCCGGGATGTTGCATGGCCTGGTCGGTCATGGTTTTGTGCCGGAAGCTGGGCGTTGGCCACAGCAAATGAGTGATTTTTTAGCTAATGGCGAACCGCTGGGGAAGCAGGCTGAAGATGATCTTGAACAAATTATTGCCTTTACTCAGAAAGACTATCAGCCTGAGTCCTTTACTATCGAGCTGTTAATTCCCGAAGACGATAGTCCTATAGACCAAAGAGCCCAGGCATTGGGTGAGTGGTGTCAGGGCTATTTGACCGGCTATGGCTTAATAAAACAGGAAAAAGAGTTGGACGATGCTGCGCAAGAAGCGCTGCGAGATATGAGTGAAATAGCCAAAATTGATTTCTCCATCGAGGATGATAATTCAGAAGAACTGGAGTCTGCCTTTATGACCATATCCGAGCACGTGAAAATGTCGGCGCAGATTATTTTTCAGTCTAATAAAGCCGTGCCCATGGCACCCCAAAATAAGAAAATTCATTAGTTTCATTAGATAATTGTTTATACAGGATACTTGATGCAAGTAATCAATTTTGCCGCGCGCCGAAAAAAACTGATGCAATGGATGGGCCCTAACTCTATTGCGATCCTACCTTCTGCTACCGAAAAAGTGCGTAGTCATGATGTGCATTACCCTTTTCGCCAGGATAATGATTTCTGGTATTTGACAGGCTTTAACGAGCCTGAGTCAGTAGCGGTGTTAATTCCGGGACGGAAGCATGGGGAATTTATCCTATTTAACCGCGAAAAAGATGTCACGCAGGAAATATGGCACGGTAAACGCCTGGGGCAGGAAGGTGTGGTTGAACAGTTAGCCGCAGACGATGCTTTTCCAATTTCGGATATTGATGACATTTTACCTGGTCTGATGGAAGGTAAAGAGCGGATTTATTTCGCGTTTGGTGCGCACCCCGAGTTTGATCAGGATATTATGGAGTGGCGTAGTCAATTGCAATCACAGTCTGTTCGCGGATCAGAGCCTCCGGGCGAGTTGGTTGATTTGCGTCATCATTTACACGATATGCGGTTGATAAAATCATCTGCAGAGATCCAGCGTTTGCGCCATGCTGCTAAAGTAGCGGCCAAAGCACACTGTGAGCTGATGAAAGCCTGTGAGCCAGACAAGACTGAAATGCAGATGGAAGCGGTTTTGCACTATCACTATGTACAAGGTGGCTGTCGTTATCCCGCTTATCCGTCGATTGTCGCAGGTGGTGATAACGCCAATATTTTGCACTATGTGGAAAATAGCGATGTGCTTAACGATGGCGATTTATTACTGGTCGATGCGGGCTGTGAGTTTGAACATTATGCAGCAGACATTACCCGTACAATTCCTGTTAATGGGCGATACTCCAAGGAGCAGGCCCAGCTGTACGATGTTGTGCTGGATGCACAGTTAGCAGCGATTGAAATGATTAAGCCGGGCAACCATTGGGCACAAATCCATGACAAAGCAGTGGAAGTGATTACTCAGGGATTGGTTGAGCTGAAAATTTTGAAAGGCAATGTGAAAGATTTGATAAAGCGCGGTGCTTACCGTGATTTTTTCATGCACAAAACGGGTCATTGGATTGGTCTGGATGTGCATGATGTGGGTGACTATCAGGTGCACGGGCAACCGCGAGTGCTGGAGCCGGGCATGGTTTTGACCGTTGAACCGGCGCTGTATATTGGGAAAGATAATAGCAAAGCGGCTAAGAAATGGCGCGGTATTGGTATTCGTATTGAAGATGATGTGGTGGTGACTCGTGATGGCTATGACATCTTATCGAAAGACGTGCCGAAAACACGCGAAGCGATCGAAAGACTGATGGCAAAAGCAGACTGATAAATTGGAAACAGCAAGCAGATGAAACAATATCCGGTGGTGATTATTGGTGGTGGCATGGCTGGAGCCAGTCTGGCTCTGGCATTGGCCAATGCCGGTATTGAAAGTGCAGTATTCGAGGCCTTTACACCAGAGTCGAACGCACAACCGGGCTTCGATGATAGAACGGTGGCGCTGTCAGCTGCATCGCTGAATATTTTGAACAAGCTGGGACTGGAAAGGGATCTCTATTCAGTAGCAGCACCGATCAAGAGCATTCATGTGTCTGATCAGGGCCATTGTGGTTTTGCACGCATTGACGCAAAAGAGTGTGGTGTGCCCGCTTTAGGGGCTGTGATTGAGAATTGGCAGTTAGGCAAGACGCTTAATCAGGCGATCAAAAAGCGAGCATTAATCGACTATCGTGCTCCAGCAAAGGTTGTTAGCATTGAGCAATCGGCTAATGAAGCCACACTTCGTATTGAGATAGAAAGCGGCACGCAAGATGTCAAAGCAGGATTGGTGGTACTAGCCGATGGAGCACGCTCACCATTACGTCAACAATTACATATTGACGCACAAGTTAATGACTATGAAAAGTCTGCTATTGTTTGTAACTTAACGACACAAATTCCCCATCAAAACTGTGCTTATGAGCGCTTCACAAAAGATGGCCCACTAGCCTTATTGCCGCTAACCCATAACCGCATGGCGCTGGTCTGGTCAAAGCCGACAAAACAAGCTGAAGCAATGCTTAAACTTGATGACTCTACATTTTGTCACAGGCTAGAAGAAACCTTTGGTGCCCGTCTCGGCAGGATTACCAAGGTCGGCGTTAGAAAAACGTTTCCTCTTATACAACTCAAAGCAGAAACCCTTTTTCGAGGGCGCTGCGTTTTAATTGGTAATGCAGCCCAATCTCTCCACCCTATTGCGGGACAGGGTTTTAATCTTGGTCTGCGCGATGTAGCTGAGCTAACGCAGGTGCTAGCCAGCGTAAAACAAAGTTGTAGAAGTGATCATAAAGCATTGATGTGGCAGATAGGTTCACACCAGGTACTCAGACAATATCAGCGAACAAGACAAGCTGATCGAGAACAAACCTTATGGGTAACAGAATCTTTGGCACGCCTGTTTAGCAACCAGTGGTTACCACTTTCCGTGAGCCGAAATTTGTTATTAAAAGTGATGGATATCACACCGGTAGCTAAAAACGTGTTTGCCAATCAGGCTATGGGTTTTGGATTTAATAACAGTCAAATGGCAAGTCATGAAGAATAAAATTATTATATTACTGATGTTTACTTTGGTTGTAGTGCTGGCTGTAGTTGCTTGGCAGAGTTTTATCTCGATCGATCAAAATAGAAGCGAAGAAAGTGGCAACGACGAGCTCATTATAGAGAATGCAGAAAAGCGCAGTATTAAACCTGAACTAGATATAAAAGAGACTGAATATGTGCCATCAAAGGATTCGCCAACAATAGATAGTAGCGATGATACAAAACATGACATCCAAGATAAGGAACGGGACGATGAGGGCCTTGATCCAAAACTGTGTGAGCTAGTGGAAACCTATGATGATTGGCAGAAAACTTCAACGGGTTATACGTCGCAAAAATTAATTGATGAAATTAGGAACTGGGGTGATAAGCGAGGCTATTTTGAAATGGAATACAATGGTAGCCAGATGCAAATCAAAAAAACGTCGGATTACGACTATTACGAAACTAAAGACTTACAGCAAATGGCGGACGCGGGTGATTCGATTGCTAATGTTAAAATGGCCTACCGATTGTTTTTGCAGGGTGATGAAGCTGCGTTAGAAGAGGCGCAGCCTTATTGCGAGCGTGCAATTATTGATGGCTATTCGGCAATGCATGGCTGCGTTATTACTTATCTAAATAATTTGCTGGCCCATCATGAAAATCAGGAAGAGCCGGACTTGGGGCGGATTAAAGAACTAGAGCTTGAATCTCTCGCCTGGAAAGAGATGTATAAGTTAAGAAATGATCCTTTAGGCGAAATAATGTTTGATAGTTCAATGTCGACAGTAGAAGGGGTTGAGGTTACTGACGAAGAGATTGAACAAAGAGCTGATGCCTTGTATCGGGATTTGGCTAAGAAGCGAATTAATTTAGGTTTAGGCCCATTTATTGATACCAAAGCTCCGGATGTGATTGTCTATGCAGTGAATCACGGGGTTAACGAAAAGGACATTGAAAGATGCTTCGAGAGTAGCCGGCTGGGAGAAGAGACCAAGTGATGAATGGTGAAATTAGAGTATTAAGTATTAAAGAAGCATATGAAAACACACTCAGTAAAATATGATATTGCTTTAGTTGTTGTCGGGCTATTGCTCGGCTTGATGTCCAATTCTATTGCTGCAAAACATGCTGAGGCGAAAGTAGAAGCGGGACAAGAGCTCTATCCCGATCTGTGTGAGAAAGTTGCTGGGTACGATGATTGGAGATTGGTTCGTGAGCAATGGGTTTCCGAAAGATACGATTTGGAACGCTTCAACTGGAGAGCAGCAAAGGGCTATCCAGTTAAAGATTCAAAGTTTTATGAAAGAACCGACTACGATCAATACTCTACGGAAACTCTGATGCGATTGGCACAGGATGGTGATAAGGCAGCTAATTTAGAGTTAGCACAGCGTAATTACTATTTCCGATCTGGGAGTCTAAGTAATGCCGAACCTTATTGTTATATGGCGGTAGTAGATGGTTTTAGCGGCATAACCAGTTGTATGATCAGTAGCTACGGTGAGAAAGTGGTTAAGCAGATGGCTAAAGATCAGGGCAAACAATCTGATCAGGAATTTAAACTGAGATTAGAACTGCTTGGCTGGATTGAATACAGCCTAGGTTTGGATGATCTTTTCGCTCAGCGATTTGCTGAAATTTTAAAACCAGGTTACCAACGTGATGATATTAGTCAGGCTATGATAAGCGAATCAGCTGCAGCGATTCGCAAAAAAATTTATAAAACACGCAGTCAGCGTAAACAATACAAAGAAACATTAACCGTAGATATTGAGCAAGAAATGCCAATATTGTGGCGCTACCTGGAACAAAATAAACTTGAAGAGCAGGCCATTAATAGCTGTTTACAAGAGAGTCAATATGCAAAGCAGTAATACAGACTTTGATCTCATTATTGTTGGTGGTGGCATGGTTGGGTTGGCTTTGGCCGCGCGACTGGCACGAACGCAACTTAAAATAGCCATCATAGATCCCAAGCCTGTGGTAATGAGCTGGGATAACAGTAAATTTGATCTTCGTGTTAGTGCGATAACGCGTGCCAGCCAGCAGTTACTGGATGAGGTCGGCGCATGGGATTTTATTGAACAGGTTGAAAAAACGGCTTACCAAAGAATGTATGTGTGGGATGGTGAAGCCAGTCGTGGAACCATTGAGTTTGATGCTAATCTGTTGGCTGAACCGAACCTGGGGCACATTATAGAAAATAGAGTATTACGTCGCAGTCTATTTCAAGCAATAAAACCTTATCGAAACGTGGAGTTTTTCGATAAACAAAAATGCGCCAAGGTGACCTATCAACCTGAGCAAGCGATCATTGAGCTTGCCGATGGTAAGAGCATCTCTTCCAAACTGTTAGTGGCTGCTGATGGTGCCATGTCATGGCTGAGAAAAAACAGTGGTATCGAAATTAAGCAAAAACCTTATGGCCATAAAGCCATTGTTGCCACCATCAAAACTGAAAAGCCACATCAGGACACTGCCTGGCAGCGCTTTGACCATAATGGCCCATTAGCATTTTTACCATTAACCGATGAACATCATTGCTCAATCGTTTGGTCAGTCAAAAGTAACTATGCCGATCAATTGGTGGCGCTAGATGACAAAGAATTTTTGCAGCGACTCGAGCAGACATTTGAGTCCACACTTGGGCAGTGCCTGGAAACCAGTCAGCGAGTAGCATTCCCATTAATAGAGCGTACTGCCGATTGCTTGGTCAAAGATCGAATCGCATTAATTGGCGATGCAGCCCACACGATACATCCATTGGCAGGTCAGGGTGCTAACCTTGGCTTCAGCGATGTAATAGAACTTGCGCAAACTATTGAGAAAAGCCATGGTAAACAACAAGACATCGGTCTGAAAAGAAATTTGCGCCCTTACGAGCGAGCGCGCAAAGGCGAGATATTTATGATGCAAAAAGCCATGCAGGGTTTTAAGCTAATGTTCGAACAGGAAGCACCTGTTATTCAGATGATGAGAAGTTTTGGTCTAGCAACCACCAACAAACACCCAATCCTGAAACAGAAATTAATAAAACAGGCGATGGGATTCTAAAAGGGAGTGTTTTATGAAGTTTATCTTACCATTCATTATGTTACTTATTTCTCAGGGACTTTTTGCAGCAGAGTTAAGCCCTGTAAAAGATGCAAAGGATCCAATTTCTAAGGTAAAAGAATCGCAGAGAGAAATGTTTATTGGAGAGTGGATGTCGGTTCAGAAGACAGAAAATGGACATATCACGAAAGCCATTACTAAGCGAGCTGCTGACGGCAATTATACGATCAGCTTTAAGCTTTATTCTGAAAAGGGTGCTCTGATCTTTAAACAGGAAGAGTTTGGTTTATGGGGAGTTTCGGGTGGAATATATTTTACAATATTCCAGGGTAAGCTCGAAGATAACAAGCCAGTCACCTCTGACCCAAACAATGATAATAACTATGACGCTTACAAAATTTTAAAAGCATCGAGGCAAGAACTGGTATACCAAAGCCTTTCTTCTGGCGATATATATACCTATAAGAAAGTAGAGAGCGATAACATCTGATGTATGTTGTTATTTTTAAAGCTAAAGTTCGTCAGTTTGATGAACAATACTCTGAGATGGCAGACCGCATGCGAGAACTGGCTTTAACAGAATTTGGCTGCCTCGAATTTAACGCCGTCACCGAAGGTGATCAGGAAATAGCGCTTTCCTACTGGCCTTCAGAAGAACATATCAAAGCCTGGAAGCAACACCCCGAACATCTAGCCGCACAACAACTCGGCAAACAACACTGGTATGAATCCTACTCAGTGGAAATAGCAGAAATTAAGCGTTCTTATTAGTTATGCAACTTCCTAGATTAATCTGCTGGCTGTCTATCGTTATGTTTTACTGTTAAGTATTGGGTAAAACCCCATTTGATTGAGCTGAGTAGTAGGCAAGACATAGCAATTCAAAACAGGACGTTTTGAATAGTAAAATTCGGGCAAGTGACCTAAGGGAATACCTTTAGGTAGATGGAACGTATTTTACGGCACCCAAGGGGGCAGACCCTGCGTTAAGTGGCTTGGCGGAGACGAAGGAAGTTGAGCGAAGCGAGGCCTCAATCACGGGGTGGTCTTCTTTTATGAAGTACATCCTTGTACTTCACCCTTCGGGCTAGCTTTGCTATTCAAAATCGTTCCATACGATTTTGTGGTTACTTAGAGCAAGACAAATTTGTCGGAACAAATTTGAACAGCAGAGCTAAGCGACGCTGGCTTCAGCGGAATACAGGGATGTATTCCGTAAAAGTAACTCGCTGAGAAGCGAAATACAAAAGCAGAATACGACCATAAAATCTTGATCCACATCATCCCCACACACCACAAACCTGAAATAATACAGTTCCCCTATTGCAATACTTAATGATAATAATTATCATTTGCGAACTTCTCACGAATTTCTAATTGGTGTTATGACGATGATGAAAACATGGCTTACTGGTTTGTCGGCAACTGCTCTCTTAGTATTGAGCGCCTGTTCTGATGAGTCTGCTCAATCAAATGAATCAACAGCTCAAGCTCAGGATGCTAAAGTAGAAGCGCAAGCTAAGGACAGTAACAAAGAGATTGTGGTCTATACCTCGCGCAAAGAGCATCTGGTAAAGCCATTCTTTGAGCAATTCACAGCCGAAACCGGTATTAAAATCAATTACATTACCGATAGTGAAGCTGCTTTGATTAGTCGCCTAAAAGCTGAGGGTGAGCGTACTCCTGCTGATGTGTTCATCACTGTGGACGCCGGCAATCTGTGGTTGGCCACTCAGGAAGGTGTTTTGCAGCCAATTGAATCGGATGCTCTGGAAGCCTCTATCCCAGAAAGCTTGCAGGATCCAGAAAACCATTGGTTTGGTTTGACTGTTCGCGCACGCACTATTGTTTACAGTACCGAACGTGTTAATCCCGAAGAGTTAACCACCTATGAAGCATTAGGTGATAAGCAATGGAAGGGTCGCCTTTGTTTGCGGACCTCAAAAAAGGTTTATAATCAGTCATTGGTCGCGATGCTGATTGCACGTTATGGCGAAGAAAAGACCCAGCAAATCGTTGAAAATTGGGTTGCTAACCTGGCCTCTGATCCATTCTCCAATGACACCAAGGTTATGAATGCCATTACCGCAGGTGTGTGTGATGTGGGTATAGTAAATACTTACTACTTTGGTCGTTTGCAAAAAGAAAACTCAGCTATCCCACTAGCTTTATATTGGCCGGGTCAGTCCGCAGAAGGTTATGGTGTGCATGTTAATGTTTCTGGTGCCGGCATCACAAAGCATTCTGATAATAAAGAAAATGCGCTAAGATTAATTGAATGGTTGGCTAGCGAAGAAGCGCAACAGATGTTTGCCGGCTTGAATATGGAGTATCCAGCCAATGAAAATGTTGAGCCAACCGAGGAAGTCGCGGCTTGGGGACAATTTAAAGCTGACAGCACCAATTTATCCAAGGCAGGAGAGTTGCAACCTGCTGCGGTGAAGTTAATGGACCGAGCTGGTTATAAGTAAAAGATTATTGGTAAACAACTAAAAGCGAATCATTTGCAAAATTCAGAGCAACAAAACACAAATCAGCGAACACAGAACGCCAGCTCTCAAGGCTGGCGTTTTAGCGTTTTGCAGAAACTCGATGGCTTTTTCATCTGGACTATTCTGTTGGTGTGTTTATTGCCCTTGTTGCCACTCTTATTCTCATGGTTTGAACTCGAACCAGAACTTTGGCAACACTTGTGGGATACGCAAATCCCCGACTTGCTGAGTAATACTTTCTGGCTGTTGCTGCTGGTTGGCACTGGCAGTTTTCTGATAGGCGTATCGCTTGCCTGGTTGATCGTGATGCATGATTTTCCCGGGCGGTCAGTTCTGCAATGGGGCTTGATGCTACCGCTGGCTATACCGCCATATATTCTGGCCTTTACTTTACTCGGGTTCACTGATTACGAAGGACCCTTGCAGCATTTGTTGGAGGCGATTGGGTTAAGCGCTGTCTGGTTGCCTGATACTCGCAATGTGTTTGGCGTTGCATTGATTTTCACCCTCTCGCTATATCCGTATGTTTACCTGCTGATGCGCAGTGCTTTACAGCGTAAAGGCCGCACCAGCTATGAAAGCGCCAGAACTTTAGGTTACAGTCGCGCCAAGGCTTTCTGGCGATTAGTTATTCCACTGACTCGCCCTGCCTGGATTGCCGGTCTGGGTCTGGTGTTAATGGAAACGTTGGCGGATTTTGGTGCGGTTGCTATTTTTAATTTTGATACCTTCACCACCGCAATTTACAAGTCATGGTATGGTTTTTTCAGCGCCAGCACCGCAGCGCAACTGGCTTGTATCTTATTGTTATTTGTGGCTTTATCGGTGTTAGTGGAAAAGTGGGGGCGTGGTCAAAGTCGCTATGAGCAGACCGGTATCGCGCTGAAAGAATATCGCCAGCCGCTGACTGGCTGGTGGGGCTGGCTGGTACAGATTTTTGCCTGGACTGTTTTCGCGTTGGGCTTTGTATTACCAGTCATCCAACTGCTGATTTGGGCGATTAAAACCTATGAGCGACATACCGATGGCACACTTGAACTGTTAAGCCATACTATGATTTTGGCGATAGTTGCGGCTCTGGTAACTTTAGTAGTTGCGGGTATTATGGTGTGGGCAAAGCGTAATCGGGAATCAACCAGTCGCAACTTAGCGATTGAGTTTTCGCAGCTGGGCTATGCATTGCCGGGAACGGTGTTGGCTGTTGGTATCATGATGGCGCTCAATTGGGTTGATGGAGGCATTGCCAGTGTGTTGGGAGCAAAGGGTCAGTGGCTGGCCAGCGGTCTGTTTGCCCTAATCCTAGCCTATATCATCCGTTTCTTGAGGATAGGTTATGGGCCAGTAGCAAGCTCAATGTCACAGATTAAACCTAGCGTGGTAGAAGCGGCCGCCAGCCTTGGTGCTAACCAGAAAGAGCGTTTCTGGCGTGTCTATATCCCCTTGCTGCGGCCAGGCGTATTTACTGCCTTGCTGCTAATGTTTGTTGAAGTGATGAAAGAGCTTCCAGCGACATTGATGTTGCGTCCATTCGGCTGGGACACTCTGGCTGTCCGGATTTATGAGCTGACATCGGAAGGGCAATGGGAGGTGGCTGCCTTGCCTGCGATACTGCTGGTTGCTGTGGGAATACTGCCAGTAATTTATCTGATTCGAAAAAGTGAAGTTTAAACACAGACTTTTTGAAATTGATATCTAAAAAAAATCAGCAGGAGTAAAATGCCCTGGTATTGGATTTTTTGAGCATCCCCATCTATGTATAAACTGTCTGCTGGCCCTGTGGCCTATAATCTTTCCGTGGAAGCACTGCTTAAAGCGACACAACTGCCGGTGGAGGATTTGCAAGACGCCGACTATCAAAAGCGTATTCAGTTATTTACCCTCGAACAGGATGACCAATTAGTTGGGGTGGTAGGCATTGAGCTACATGATCACTATGCTTTGTTACGGTCATTAGCTATTGCTGACAGTGAGCGTGGACAAGGCTTGGGCGCGCTGCTGTTGAAACATGCTGAAGAAGCGGCCCATATATTGGGTGTAAAAGAGCTCTATTTGTTAACCACAACCGCAACCCCTTTTTTCAGCAGATTAGGCTACCAGCTAGTAGACAGAGCCATGGCGCCAGCTGCAATCGCGCAATCGAAGCAGTTTGCTGGAATCTGCCCCTCCTCTGCAACTTTCATGTACAAGCAATTGGCACAATCTATCAGTTAATAAGCAAACCATAATCAACGGTTATTTAGAGCGCTAATTCTAGCGTCACAGGGTTCTTTTAAGCCCTTTTCCCCTGTATAATCGCTGGCCATTAAATGAACCACTGGACACCATCTTAATGGCCAATAAAACCCCTCTCTATCAAGCTCATGTCGATGCCAATGCGCGAATCGTTGATTTCGGTGGCTGGGACATGCCTCTCAACTATGGATCTCAAATTGATGAACATCACGCAGTCCGCCAGGATGCGGGTATGTTTGATGTGTCTCACATGACAGTTGTTGAGGTTACGGGCGGTGAAGCCAAGGCCTATATGCGTTATTTGCTAGCCAATGATGTGGATAAGCTAAAAGAGCCGGGCAAGGCACTTTATAGCGGCATGTTGAACGAAAAAGGCGGCGTTATCGACGATCTTATCGTTTATTATTTGACTGATACGCATTACCGTACGGTGGTCAATGCTTCTACTCGCGATAAAGATCTTGCCTGGATGGAAAATGTCGCCCAGCAATTTGACGTGGCCATCGAAGAGCGCGTTGACGTCGCCATGGTTGCGGTGCAAGGCCCCAATGCAATAGATAAAGCGCAAAGCATTATGAGCGACGCGCAGAAAACTGTGGTAGCAGACCTTAAGCCTTTTGTCGCAGCACAAGCTGGTGACCTGTTTGTGGCGCGAACCGGCTACACCGGTGAAGACGGCTATGAAATTATTGTTCCAGACTCGCAAGGTATTGAATTCTGGAATCAGCTGGTTGAGGCGGGCGTTAAGCCATGCGGGTTAGCAGCGCGCGATACCTTGCGTTTGGAAGCCGGTATGAATTTATATGGCCATGATATGGACGAAACAGTATCACCACTTGAGGCTAATATGGGCTGGACCATCGCCTGGCAACCTGAAGAAAGAGATTTCGTCGGACGTAAAGCATTAGCTGAACAGAAAGCACAAGGCGCACCCCGAAAACTCATCGGATTGGTACTTGAAGATAAAGGCATCATGCGCGAAGGTCAGGAAGTCGTAGTGAATGATGAAGTTGTCGGCGTGGTCACCTCAGGAACCATGTCACCGACCACTGGCAAGAGTATTGCTATGGCGCGTGTCAATCGTGACCTGAATGAAGAGCAAGTCTTAGTTCAGGTGCGTAAAAAGCAGCTGGCAGCCAAGGTGGTAAAGCCCAGTTTCGTGCGTCAGGGCAAGTCACTAATATAGTCGAATCAGCAGCCCCAGGCAGCGGTTTCTGCTTGGGCAGGCGAAAAGTTTCATATACAATACGCTTACTTTTTGAGCGACAATTAACATCAAGCCGACAACAGGCTAATCATTGAGGAATGTTTAAATGAGCCAGATTCCAGCAGAATTAAAATACGTATCTAGCCATGAGTGGATCCGTGATGAGGGTGACGGAGTTGTAACAGTAGGTATTACTGACCACGCACAAGAATTATTGGGTGACGTTGTGTTCGTAGACGCGCCAGAAGTTGACAGCGAAGTGGATGTAGGCGATGAGATCGCAGTGGTTGAGTCGGTTAAAGCAGCTTCTGACATCTATGCGCCATTAGCGGGTACCATTCTAGAAGTGAACGAAGAACTGGAAGACTCACCAGAGCACATTAATAGTGATCCCTATGGTGATGGCTGGATGTTCAAGATGAAGCTGGTCGATGCGGGTGATATGGATAGCTTGCTATCAGCAGAAGAGTACGCTGACGAAATCGCTGAAGACTAATTCAACTTCCTGCTGCGTCGTTAAATGTGTTAATTACTCAGCTCGTTTACCTAAGTAAACCACGCTTCGTAATTAATACATTTGCCTAGCATCAGAAACATGAATACTTTTTAGCTTTTAGGAAACTAGTCTAGCCTAAGAAAATTTTTCTTAAGTTTTTACGCAATGACTTGTTTGGCAGATAGATTTAAAGAGCTCCTCCAAATAAGCACGTTTGCCTTGCGCTAGAAACTTGAATGCGCTGACAAGAGTTATTTCAAGTTCAGAAATTTAGTAAGAGTTTGATTTAAGGCCTCGAATTAATATCGGGGCTTTTTCTGTTTTAATTAGTGGCTGATTTTGGCCGTTTAACCAAAGTAGGTATTTGAAAGCTATGGCTGACACATTGAGTTTGAAAGGGGCACCTTTGCAACAACTGCAACAGTCCGATGACTTTATTCGTCGTCACTTAGGTCCTCGTGAGGACGAAATCCAGGAGATGTTGCAAGAGCTGAATTTAAGCTCGCTGGATGATTTGGTGGAAAAGGCTGTCCCACTTAAAATTCAAGTTGATGCGCCGCTAGCGGTTGAAGAGTCGCGTTCTGAAGCGGAGACTTTGAAATACCTTAAGTCGTTAGCAGATAAAAATGTTATCGCCAAATCCTACATTGGTATGGGTTATTACGACACCATTACGCCCACCGTGATTTTGCGTAATGTGCTGGAAAATCCAGGTTGGTACACCGCTTATACGCCGTATCAGCCCGAGATTGCACAGGGTCGTCTAGAAGCGATTTTGAACTTCCAGCAAATGACCATGGATTTAACTGGTATGGAATTGGCCAGCGCTTCATTGCTGGACGAAGCTACTGCGGCTGCCGAAGCGATGGCTTTGGCCAAACGTTCGTCAAAAAATAAAAAATCCAACAGCTTCTTCGTAGATGAAAAAGTTTTCCCGCAAACATTGGATGTAGTGCAAACCCGTGCTGAGCATTATGGCTGGGATGTGATTGTTGGTCCTGTGACCGAAGCAACTAACCACGATGTGTTTGGTGCCTTGTTGCAATACACCGATGTCAACGGACAGGTTACCGACTTAGAACCAATCATCAGCACATTGCATGATAACAAAGCGATTGCCTGTGTTGGCGCTGACATCATGAGTTTAGTGTTGCTGAAAGCACCGGGAGAAATGGGTGCGGACGTGGTCTTCGGTTCGGCGCAACGTTTCGGTGTGCCAATGGGCTTTGGTGGGCCACACGCTGCTTTCTTCGCGACTCGTGATGCATTCAAGCGTTCATTACCTGGCCGTATTATCGGTGTGTCAGTAGATACTCGCGGCAACCAGGCCATGCGTATGGCGATGCAGACTCGTGAGCAACACATTCGTCGTGAAAAAGCCACTTCCAATATCTGTACTGCACAGGTTCTGCTGGCAAACATTGCTGGCTTCTACGCGGTTTATCACGGCAAGAAGGGTTTAACTACCATTGCTAACCGCATTCACCGTTATGCCACGATTGTAGCGAAAGCGCTGGAAAACGCAGGCTTAGAGCTGGTTAACGATAGCTGGTTCGATACGGTAACCTTCAAAGCCAAAGATGTGGATGCGGTTCAGGCACGCGCTAAAGCGGCTTTGATTAACCTGTGCTATAACTGCGATCAGGTCAGTTTTTCAATTGACGAAGCGAAAAACCAAACCGACATTGAAGAGCTGATTGAAGTATTAACTGGCAATAAGGCCGAAGTGTTGGCATTGGATCAAGAATCTAAGAGCAGCATTCCTGCGAGTCTTGAGCGCACCTCAGATTTCTTAACGCACCCTACTTTTAACGATTACTATTCTGAAACGGATATGTTGCGTTATTTAAAACGCTTGGAAAATAAAGATTTTTCATTGGCACATGGCATGATCCCATTGGGTTCTTGTACTATGAAATTGAACGCCACCAGCGAAATGATTCCAGTGACCTGGCCTGAATTTGCCAATATCCACCCGTTTGCGCCAGAAGAGCAAACAGCTGGTTATCTTGACATGATCAAAGAGTTGGAAGCCGACCTGGTCGAAATTACCGGCTATGATTTTGTTTCCATGCAGCCGAATTCAGGTGCGCAGGGTGAATATGCTGGTTTATTGGCGATTAAAAAATACTTTGAAAGTATTGGCGAAGAGCATCGTAATATCTGCTTAATACCAAGCTCAGCACACGGCACCAATCCTGCGTCAGCACAAATGGCTGGCATGAAAGTTGTTATCGTTAAGTGTGATGATAAAGGTAACGTGGACGTTGAAGATCTGGAAGCAAAAGCGGTTGAGTTAAAAGATAACTTGGCAGCACTGATGGTGACTTATCCGTCAACGCATGGTGTGTTTGAAGAAGAGATTAAGCATATCTGCCAGATCGTTCATGACAACGGTGGTCAGGTCTATATGGATGGAGCCAACATGAATGCCCAGGTGGGAATTTCAAAGCCTGGCGAAATTGGTTCTGACGTATCGCACTTGAATCTACACAAAACCTTCGCCATTCCACACGGCGGTGGTGGTCCAGGTATGGGACCAATTGGTGTTAAAAAGCATTTGGCTCCATTTGTTTCTGGCCATGCGGTGCGTAAAATCCACAGTGTTGAAGCACGTGACGGAGCGGTCTCAGCTGCTCCTTATGGAAGTGGCATGATTCTACCGATTTCATGGGCTTATATTAAAATGCTAGGCCGTGAAGGCTTGCGTAAATCCACGGAAGTGGCTTTGTTGAACGCTAACTATCTGAAAAACAAGTTGGCACCTCATTATCCCGTATTGTATATGGGACGTAACGACAAGGTAGCGCACGAGTGCATCATCGACCTGCGTCAGATTAAAGCCGAGACCGGCATCAGCGAAGTGGACTTTGCAAAACGCCTGATGGATTATGGTTTCCACGCACCAACCATGAGTTTCCCGGTAGCCGGTACCTTCATGATCGAGCCAACTGAGAGCGAATCGAAATACGAGTTGGATCGATTTATTAATGCGATGGTTAGCATTCGTCAGGAAGTTGAGAAAGTTCGTTCAGGTGAATGGGACGCGGAAAATAATCCATTGAGAAATGCACCGCATACCCAGTCGGATATCCGTAACTGGGATAAGCCCTACTCAATCACCGAAGCGGTTTATCCATCGCCATCAACTATCGAGTCGAAGTTCTGGCCAACGGTCAATCGAATCGATGATGTTTATGGTGATCGTAACCTGATTTGTAGCTGCCCAAGCATCGAAAGCTACCAGGATCAGGACTAATCAGAAAGAGAAAAGCCAGCGTTTGCTGGCTTTTTGCTATTAAAAGAAAAAGAAGGGAGCAAAATTAGTGGTTGAATCAAAAGGCGAATTTATTGCTGTCAGTACAGGGATGAATCTTGGGGGGCAGATTTCAGTTATAGCCAAGGATTATATTCAGAAGGCTGATATTGTTTTTGCACTGATGCCGCATACTTTGGTTGAGCGCTGGTTGGAGAGACTCAATCCTAATGTCGTGAGTCTACAGCCGTATTATGGCGTTGGGAAATACCGCATGCAGTCATACGAAGAGATGATTGAAGCGATGATGGTAGAAGTCAGGAAAGGTAAAAAGGTGTGTGGTGCTTTTTATGGTCATGCTGGTGTGTTTGCTTGTGTACCTCGTTTAACCATTGATAAAGCCAGAGAGGAAGGTTTCCGAGCGCTAATGGAGCCGGGGATTTCAGCAGAAGCATGTCTCTATGCTGATATTGGTATTGATCCTGGTGTGCATGGCATACAAGGATACGAAGCTTCACAGTTTCTATTTTATAATCAATCACTTAACAATGCTGCTCATGCGGTTATGTGGCAAATTGGGATAGTTGGGGAGCATACAGCCACTCAATTTGAAACAAAGCCTGAATGGGTTGAAGTTTTTATTGAAAGATTAAATGAATGGTATCCATTGTCTCACGAGGTAATTCTTTATGAAGCTGCGGTACTGCCCATCGAAGAACCAAGAGTTGAGCGCCTTCAGCTTAAAGAGTTGTCACAAACTGAGCTGTCTACAAAGACAACACTCATTATCCCGCCTATCAGAATCTTGGAACTTAATATTGATGTTTTGGATAAGATGGGATTAAAACCAGAAGATATTGCTCACGGATAGTGAGTTGGATCTTAATAAAAAATACTGTATAAACAGTAGCTTATTATTTTAATAAAAGAGGGAGTGCGGTATGTCAAAGAAAAAACTAGAAGAGTTCATTATTCAATTGAGCGAAGACTCTGAGCTAAAACAATCTTACATTGAAAACCCAATGGCGGTAATGCAGAAGATTGGCTTAGAACAGCAGGAAATAAAAGCAATCATGTCTGGTGATAAAAGGCAGATATCAGCAATGCTCGGGCAGGATGCTGAACTGATTGTTACAGGCATAATTCATTTAGTAAAAAAGTAAAATTTTTAATTGGTAATCTAAATAAGATACAGTTAGAGGGACTGTGTGCTAAGCTACGAGTACAGTTCTGATAAGGAAATTATAGCTATGGAAGTTAGGGTAGTTACTGTATGAAGCCTTTCTTGATAAAACTATGCATGGCCACTGCGCTACTTTTTGTAGCGCAGTGGCCTGTTGCGGCCCAAAGTTTAGAAGAGAAACTCAACGAAGCACATCGGCTATTGACATCTAATCCTGAGCAAAGTGGTCAATATCTTAAAGAACTAGAATTAAAACAGTCAGATTTCGATGTTAGTCAAAAGGAAAGGTTTTTGCTCTATAAGGGCCATAACTTATTATTAGAAGGAAAACACGATGAGTCTATTTTATATCTGAATAAGTTACTGGAAGAGAGTAAAAATAAAGGTACAAAGGCCCAAGCATATTCAATGCTAGCAGTAGTCTATACCAATACTTCAGAGTTTATGAATGCTTTTGTCAGTATTGAGAAGGCAAGACTAATGTTAGATGGTTTAACTGATGAACGGGCAATTAAAACAGTATTAGCTAATGCTGCTACTATATATACTGAAGTAGGGTTTGTAGATAAAGCATATGAGTTCTCAAACAGTTACCTTAAAGAAGTAAGTAAATCAGGAGTTGTAAAGGAACTATGTTATGCATACTTCAACTCTGGCCATATAGAAATTCAATTACAGAACTACGATAAGGCTAAAGATTATTTTTCTATTGCTATAGATAATTGCAAGGAATCACAGCAAGAACTTTTTCATTCAGTAGCTTCTCAAGAGTTAACCTCAATTTCAATAATGCAGAAAAATGATATGGAACTTTTGAAAAAGCTTGAAACCTTACAGAGCAAAATAGAAAGAATAAATTGGGATGTTGCTGAAACTGGGGGCCTCTTAAAAATTGCAGAAGCAAATTTGAGATTCAAGAAAAATGAGCAGGCGGTCAAGTATGCTGAAAAAGCGTTTAGAGCAGAAAGCACTGATAATTATCTGCCACATAAAAAAGAATCCACCAGAATATTGGCAACTGCCTATTCGAATCTTGGAGATAACAACAAAGCGATTGAGTATTATCAATTGTATATTGATACGGAAAGACAAATTCAGTTGCAGTTAAAGCAGCGGAAAATGGCTTATTTCCTTGCGATGCAGAGTGTCAACTAAAAGTTATGAGTTTCAACAAGGTTAAAAAAGTTTTTCTAATAGTTAGCATCCTATATGTGTCCATGTCGAGTGGCATTGATGAGGGTGAAGAGGCGCTAATACCTGAAGCATTACTATCAGAGCTTGAATTTATAAAAACATCAAATCCAGAGTTGGCAAGAGCTTATTTGGAGCAACTGGAGAGCATTCAAGAAGAGCTTAATCAACAGCAAAGAGAACTCTTCAAATTGTACACTGCACATTCATTCGCTATTCAAGGGAAATATGCAAAAGCCGAGAATTTATTAATAGAGTTAGCTGACTCAAGTAGCGATCCCTATATTGTTTCACGTTCATACTCTATGTTATCAAACGTATTTGCCTATGAAGGGAAGTTTCAGGAAGCATTTATATATTCAGCAAAGTCAGTGGAAAATATTGAAACTTTAAGTGATAAGAATCTGCATAAATTTGCTATTCTTCAGAATTCAGCGAGCTTATTCAAGTTAGCAGGATTGGATAATAAAGCTATGGAATATAGTCGGCAGCTTTTAAGAATTGCTGAAACACATGGCGACCCCCTTAGACTTTGTGCAGCAAACTATGAAATGGCTAGTTGGGAATTGGAGCATAGTTCAACTGTTATGGCACAATCTAGGATGGATAGTGTACTAAATTATTGTAATAAGGCTGATGATATACTGTTGAAATTATTGTCTGCTGAAATTAAGGCACAGCTTTTATTATTGAATAGGAAACCTAATAAGGCAGTTGAAGTCTTGCTGGAATGGAAAGATGAAGTAGATCAAATTGGTTATAGAAAACTTAAAAGCTTGTATGAAACAAGGCTATCAGAGTCTTATGCCGAACTAGGGAAATACGATGAAGCGCTAGACTATGGGTTATCAGCATATAGGGTTGCAAAACAACTTAATGATGTGGGTATGTTGATTGAAACTTGCAGAATTCTAGCATCTATCTACTCAAAGCTAGATGAGCTTGAGAAATCCGTTAAGTTTTATCAAGAGTATATCGATTATGAAAAGCAGTTACGCTTTATCACTAATAAACGAAAAATGGCTTACTATATGGTGAGTAGTAGAAAATAATCGAAAATTAATTACTTAAAGAAATCCTCTAGTATTAGCCGTGTAAAGGATGACCTCAAATAAAATCCTCTTGGTAATGTTTTAATCATTTCGCCTTCCGGCCCCACCGCTTCCGTTAATGCTTTGGCGTTTGCTGCTTTTGGTCTAACCTGCATCACTTCACCAAAGCGTGCATCAATTTGTTCAATTTGGCCCATTGCGACCGTCTCAATCGTATCCTCAAAATCTTTTCTTAATAAGCTTTCCTGGTGAGTGTTTGGTTGCCAAATAAATGGCATGGCTACTTGCCGTTGAGCAACCGGAATTGACCGTTCGGCGAGAATCGGAATCCATAACACCTGCATTAACTTATGTCGTACTACTGAGTTGTGCCAGGTCAGGCCATGAAGATCGGTTAGTGGTACAACGCTGACATAGGTAGATTCGAGAGGCCTGCCCGAGCTATCTATGGGCAAGGTTTTCAGCTCGATACCCAGCTCAAGAAAGTCCGGCTGCGCCAGTGAGCCAGAGGTTGCGCCGAGCAAATATTCGAAGAATTGTCCTATGCGCCCTTTTTCACGCAACAGGTGTTGCGGCAATTCGGACTGATATTGTGCCGCCAGTTCACCGAGGGTAAAGCCTGCCAGTGATTGAGCTTTGTCGAGAAGCTGTTCTTTAGTTGCGTAAGTCTGCTGCGTCATAGGTTATATATTTTTTTATTGTCGAAAATCCAAGTCTGTGGAACAATGATAACAAAGTTTTATGATTTGGATAGATCGATGATCGACGCAGAAGGCTTTAGAGCCAACGTCGGCATCATCATTTGTAATGACCAGGGCCAGTTGCTCTGGACACGCCGCTTCGGACAAACATCATGGCAGTTCCCTCAAGGAGGGGTGCATCCCGGCGAAAGCGCCGAGCAGACCATGTACCGAGAATTACACGAAGAAGTTGGCCTTGAAAAAGATGATGTCCGTATTCTAGGGAGTACGCAGCATTGGTATAAATACCGATTGCCTCAGCGTTTAGTAAGACAAAACTCACAACCATTGTGTATTGGACAGAAGCAAAAGTGGTTCTTACTTCAGCTAACGGCTGATGAAAGTAAAATCGATTTTGCTGCCACCGATCACCCTGAGTTCGATGGGTTTATCTGGGTTAACTACTGGTATCCCGTGCGAAATGTAGTGAATTTTAAGCGTGATGTCTATCGGGCAGCCTTGTCCGAGCTCATGGCGAGCATGTTTCGCTTTCAGTTTAAAGGCAAGCCCTCAAAGCATTACAAGTCGGAGAAAAATGACACCAATCAGCGTGGTGTGACTCCACCCAGTGAGGAAGCTAAAGCTCGCTCCAACCATCAGCATCGGAATGATGGCGGGAACAAGCAGGGTAAGCAGAAGCGCAGACCGCGCCATCCCTACCGAGGCAATAAAGACCAACAGAGCAGCTAATCAGCTGCTCTTTTTTTTGCCTGTATGATTATTCTGGAGGACTGCCAGTATCAGAGTGTGAATTGTCGGCAGGGCACAAAATAAGCACAAAACTATGATTAGATATAACCCCAGTTCATTGCTTGTGTAGAACATCAGTACAATCACACCGACTGCACAAGCAAAATAGCCGATAAAACAAGCTGTATGAGGAGAGTGGTAACGACTGTTGAACAGAACAATGCTGAGCGGCAGCATGAAAGCACAGGCCAGAATCAACCCAAACGAAATAATAATCAGAAGATCCTCCATTAAAGAAGAGCTGGAGCCGCCACATGCAAAGGCATTGAAGCTAAAAGATAATAAGCAGATGAAAACAGTCAGTTTGGTAAACATAAAACCTCCTTCTTAAAGTTCGTATTAGAAACTTAAAAAAGGAGGTTTTAATGGCTGAAATATGATGAATTGTGGTTGTCTAGTTTTTTAAAAGGCCGAATTCTTTTGGTAGGCCAACAGCATATTATTGGCAGGCATGTCATGGCGCTGTATAAGCGAAAATCCGTTATGGCGTGCGACTCGATTCATATCATCATAGTCACGCAGACCACTTTCCGGATCGCGTTCCTTTAATGAGGCATCAAATGCTTTGTTAGATTCCGAGGTGTATTGGCCGTTGACGTTAAATGGGCCATAGATCAGCAAGTGACCACCAGGCTTAAGCACGCGGTTGGCTCCTTGAAACAAATCCAGTACACGCTCCCAGGACATGATATGGCAGGTATTGGCGGTGAAGATGGCATCGGCCTGATTGACTGGCCAGACGGCCTGGCTCACATCCAAAGTACGGGGCTTCCTGAGGTTCGGAAGTTCGCTCGATTCAACCCAGGCCATTATCGAGGGATGGTTTGCTCGCAGGTCGCTGGTATGCCAAGTTAGGTGAGGCATGGCTCCAGCAAAGTAGGCGGCATGTTGGCCTGTGCCAGAGCCAACCTCGAGAACCTCATTACTATGCTGTAAATAGGGTTTAATGACATCTAGAATGGGTCCCTTATTACGTTCGCAGGCTTCGCTGAATTGGCGCATGAGTCATCCTTCAAGTAAAACTGATATTGATTCATATTAACTGATCGCGTCGAAACAGGACAAGTTGCAGTTTGTAGACCTGGCAACCCAGTTCGGTTCAATGATACTAAATGTAGATCAGTGCTGAGTAATCGTTTATGAGAAGATTCGATTTTGCCTAACCTGGCATCATTCGTCATAATGCCATGCAACGAAATAACAGACTGGCTTGTATGGGACTGGAATCTTACTTTTTATTGCTCTTACTGGCACTTGGCCTTTTGAACGGTGTTCTTGCCGGTTTATTCGGGATCGGTGGTGGTCTGGTGATTGTACCGGCTATGGTCTGGCTGTTGCCACAAGTCGGCGTGCCAGAACAGCACATTATGCATATGGCACTGGCCACTTCGATGGCAACCATTTGTTTTATCGCTGTCTCCTCTGCTGTGGCGCACTATCGCCGTGGCTCAGTCTCCACTCGACTATTAAAATTATTAGTGCCAGGCATCATGGTTGGCGCATTGCTGGGTTCCTATTTAGCCAAGCTGATGAATACTGAGTGGCTGGCCTGGATCTTTGGCTTTTTCTCGATTCTGATGGGCTTACGCATGATGATCGACAAGTTACCAGTCGCCAAAGGCGAGCGCCTGCACTGGCAACAGGCTAGTCCCAGCGCCGTAGTTATGGGCGCTTTGTCATCATTAGTCGGCATTGGTGGCGGTAGTCTGGTGGTGCCTTATCTGTTGTTTCATAAAGAAAAGCTGGTGTTGTCGATTGGTACCGCAGCAGCTTGCGGTTTGCCATTAGCGGTGATGGCTGCGATAGGCTATATTTTATTGGGCTGGAATGTGCAAGGATTGCCTGATTATCACTTGGGCTATGTTTATCTGCCTGCTATGATTGCGATTGCCGTCGGCTCCATCGTGACCGCGCCTTTTGGCGCCTATCTGGCGCACCGTTTACCAACCAAGGTTATTAAACGATTTTTTGCCTTATTGTTAATCATCGTCGGCATAAAAATTATTACAGAATACTTATAAAACAAACTGTTAGAGAGATAAATGAACTTACCAACTATTGACCCGATTATTTTTGAAATAGGCCCTATTGCGCTGCGTTGGTATGGGCTGATGTATTTATTGGGCTTTATTACCGCCTGGGTGCTAGGTAACTATCGCGCCACTCGCCCTAATTCGGGCTGGACTAAAGATCAGGTCGCCGACTTTTTATTTTATGCCTTCATCGGCGTTATTATTGGTGGCCGCATTGGTTATGTGTTGTTTTACGGTCTCGAATGGTGGAAACAAGACTTCTGGTATCTATTCAAAATCTGGGAAGGTGGCATGTCTTTCCACGGTGGCATGCTTGGAGTTGCGGGCGGTGCCTGGTATTTCGCTCGTAAAAGCAAAAAATCCTTCTTTGAAGTAACTGATTTTATTATTCCTCTGGTGCCGCTGGGCTTAATGTTTGGCCGTATTGGTAACTTTATCAATGGCGAATTATGGGGACGCGAAGCAAGCGCTGACTTTTTCTTAGCCATGCGTTTCCCCGGCGACCAACTTGGTTTATTGCGCCACCCATCTCAACTATACGAAGCGCTATTTGAAGGCTTAGTATTATTTATTATTTTGTGGTTCTATTCAGCCAAGCCACGTCCACGCATGGCAGTATCCGGTTTGTTCCTATTGGGTTATGGCGTAGCTCGCTTTAGTATTGAGTTTTTCCGCGAGCCGGACGCCCATTTGGGCGAAATCATTTCCTGGCTGACCATGGGACAGGTGCTCAGTGCGCCGATGATTGTGGCCGGATTAATCTTAATGGTAATGGCCTATAGCAAACCAAAGAAACAGGCTTAATTAATAGTTGTTAGTAATTGACAAGATGACAGGGTAAAACGGTAGTCACTATGAAACAGTATCTCGATATGATGCGCCATGTATTGGAAAATGGCGAGGACAAGGGCGATAGAACCGGAACCGGAACGCGCAGCGTATTTGGCTATCAGATGCGTTTTAATTTGCAGGATGGTTTCCCATTAGTTACCACTAAAAAATTACACCTTCGCTCGATCATTTATGAATTGTTATGGTTCTTAAATGGCGATACCAACATCAAGTATCTGAAAGATAATGGCGTTTCTATCTGGGACGATTGGGCCGATGAGAATGGCGATCTGGGTCCTGTCTATGGTGAGCAATGGCGTTCCTGGAAAAAACCGGACGGCACTACCATTGATCAAATTTCAAATGTCTTACAGCAAATTAAAAGCAATCCAGACAGCCGTCGCCTGATGGTGGTGGCCTATAATCCGGGCGTTGCTGATGAAATGGCTTTACCTCCGTGTCATTCACTGTTTCAGTTTTATGTAGCCAACGGCAAATTATCCTGCCAGTTGTATCAGCGTAGCGCAGACATATTCTTAGGCGTACCTTTTAATATCGCTTCGTATGCTCTGTTAACTCATATGATGGCACAGCAAACAGGTTTAGAGGTCGGTGAGTTTATCTGGACAGGCGGAGACACCCATTTGTACAGCAATCATTTTGAGCAAGCCAAAGAACAACTGTCACGCGAAACATTACCGTTGCCGAAATTGAATATCAAACGTAAGCCAGATTCATTGTTTGATTATCAGTTTGAAGATTTTGAAATTGTTGGCTACGAAAGTCATCCACACATCAAAGCGCCGGTAGCAGTTTAGGGTACGGATATGAGCAGGCCAACCTTCAGCAAACCAATCATCAGTTTAATCGTTGCCATGGCCAATGAACGGGTCATCGGTAAAGATAACGAAATGCCATGGCACCTACCTGCTGATCTAAAACACTTCAAAGCAGTCACTTTAGGCAAGCCGGTGATCATGGGTCGTAAAACTCATGAATCGATAGGGATGGTGTTACCGGGCCGCAAAAATATCATTATCAGCCGCAACTCGGATTACCGTTCAGCGTTTCATAACGAGCGATGCCAGGTCGTGACCAGTTTAGAAGAAGCATTTGAAGCAGCGGGTGATGCTGAAGAAGTCATGATCATTGGTGGCTCCAATATTTATTATCAGATGATTAATCATGCCGATAAGCTCTACCTGACTTTCATTGATTTAGATACAGACGGCGACGCTCACTTCCCCGACTGGACCCATTTAGAATGGCAGGAAGTCTCGCACGAAAAGCATCAACCGGATGACAAAAATCCCTACCATTATCAGTTTGTAGAGTTGCAAAGAGTCAAAGCATAATATTCATATTAGGTAGGGACAGGCCGGTGTGCCTGCCCTTATTCGTAGCCTGCTAATAATTACCGCAACAACAAAATCACAATCCCAACCAACATTAACACCAACAAAATCCCCTGAATTAACCGCTTCATAAATGACTCCCGTCTTTAAATATAATCACTTAACGGTGAGCAGAAGGATTTATTCCATAAATTTTGGATTATTAATTAAAAAAAGGTTTGTTAGGATAGAGATAATTAATAAAAAGGAAAGATTATGGAGCCAGATCAGATTATTGGGTTAGTTGGTGGTGTAATTCTAATTATTATAAGTTGGGTTGTGACATCAAAAAGAGAAAGACAACTTGATGATCCCGATGATGATAATGTTATCTATTTAGATGAATTAAAAAATAAAGCAAAATTGCAAAAGGGTGGCAAGTATTTAGTAAGAGTTTTAAGACAAAGTGGTAACTTACAAAAAGCAGATCAAATTTTGCCCTCAGCTGAACAAGCAATAGGTAAGGTTATTAGCACTTTCAAGAGAGCAAGAATAGAGTATGTAATTATTGAAAAGAATACTGAAACAGAACTATTCTTTAGAAGACCTTACTATAGTCATGGTGGAAGCGCAGAAGGAAAAAAGTAGGCAGTGCAGAAATCTACAAAGTAGAATAAAAGGATTTCGTAGGGTGCGTCGTGACGCACCATTGAACTTGAATTATTTTGTAAAGGCGAGCGGTGCGTCACGACGCACCCTACGGTATGAAGGAAATTATACCTTCTCTGCATGAACCAGATAGCGTAATGGTCCACCAACTTCTAGCGTGTTGAAGGGGTAGCAGGTGACTAATGTTAGCTGGTTAACGCCTCTGTCTTGAATCTGATCGGTTTCGATATTGTGAATTTCTATTTGCGTGACGATGTACTGGTGGCTAACACCATGTTTGTCTTGTATTGAAATTTGCTCACCAGCTTTGAGGTATTGTAGAAACTCAAAATGGGTATCGCGATGGCCGCCGAGGATAGTATGGCCTGGTTGATCCGGCAGACTGCTTGATAACAGGTGGCCGGGGCCAAAGGCGAGGTTGCGACCCGAGGCACCGGATAGCACTAACTGCTCGATGTTTTGGCTAGGCACAGTCAGTTTTGCTACCGGGAAGGTATCCGCCCAGTCCCAGGGTTTGTGCTGCTGCCCGTCAGCAAGAGTTTGCTGCCATGCGTCATCTAAAAGGTATTGCGCGAGAATGGCTTTGGCTTTGATGTAGCCGGCCCGACCAAAAGCCGTGAGGCTTATGGTCAGTAGGGCACAGAGAACACCGTATTTGCGTAAGAACTTTTTCATAATAATTCTCTTAAGCATTGCCCTTATGTATTGCTACGGTTACGACGGCTCAGTTTGAACTGATAAGTTAAAGCTAGCAGTAGCGACAATAAACCAATCAGCATGGCAAGGTTAGCTGTTGTACCGCCCTGCGGGTACCCATGTCCAGAGCCATGTTGAGAGCCATGGGGCGCTTTCCAGCCAGCGGGTGTACGATTCGCTAGCTGCAATTTTTTCAGCTCTTCCATCACTCTTGCCGGGGTTTTATCAACGGCGACCAGACTGGTGTAGTCGGACACTAAATGATAGTCGAGAGCGGTCTGTAAGATTTGCTCGCGCGATTGCTTATGGCTTAAATTGAAATCACTTTTAATCGAATCTATTTTCATACGCGCCCACAGTCGTGCAATACCTTTGTCCTTACCGTTGGTAACAGGCGGCAACTTGAATGACCAATCATAGGAATCAGCCTGCCCTTTGACCTGTATGGAGTTGTGCCCACCTTTAGCCGTGCGATAGGACACGAACAAAGGTTCGCCAAGGTAAAGGTCACGTAGGCGACCAGGATACAGTTCTAGCTTGCCAGCTGTACCATTCACTAGAGACTGATTCTCTAGTGATAGGTTTTCTAAAGCAGGATAGCGAAGTTTCTTAAAGAGTTTTTCCAACTGAGACTGAACCTCAGAAGCCTTACCGATATAAGTAAAGGTGCCACGTCCATAGTTGGCTGCCTTGCTCATAAAGTAGCTGTTGGGAGCCGCACCAATGCCGATGGTGAATAGACGGTTATTGCCCAGTTGATTTTCGATCATCTGAAAAATCTGACGTTCATTACCAATACTGCCATCAGTCAAAAATACAACCTGACGTAATAGATTGCTGTTTGGTTTATCGAGTGCCAGGTTGATGGCTTTGGCAATTTCTGTGCCACCATCCGCTTCCAGAGTGGCGACAAAATATTTAGCCATTTCAAGATTCGATGGTGTGACAGGAACCGCTTCATCAAACAACTTATTAGCGTCGTGATCAAAGTCGATAATGTTGAAGGTATCCTCGTTACGCAATTGAGTCAGTGCATAATACAAACCCTGTTTAGCCTGTTGCATTGAATCACCTGACATAGAGCCAGAAGAGTCGATAACAAAAATCATCTCACGAGGCTGAGTTTTCTGTTGCACAAAATCATGAGTTGGCGGCAACATCATCAACACATGATAGTTATGATCGTCATAGTTTTCGCTAAACAAAGTAACTTTAGGCTCCTGGCCTAATTGCGGTTGCCAGTTAAGAACAAAATCACGCTCAGCCTGCGCAGGGTTTTCCAGTTTTATGGTGTATTGATCGCCATTCTTCTGAGTGACTATCTGATGATAGGGGCTATCCAGCAGCGACAAATCAAACCCTGGATTTAAATGAACCGTGACATTGACGGGGCGATCAGGTTGTGTGCCTGTATTGAACTGGGTGACCGCTGGCGGAAGCTCAGTGGTGTCAGACGCAGGAGTCTCGAGATAAACGGTTTCCAGATAAGTGGTTTCCGAGTCATCTGAAGAATAGTAGCCATGGTCATCGTTGTTGCTATGACTAGATTCTGGTGTTGTCTCAACCGGCTCGTAGCGTGGCGTAATACCTAAGGGCATACGCACAGAAAAGTGAGTGCCATCATTATGAACAAGTTGTTGAAACTCGATGTGGATGGTGATGCTTTCGCCCGGTGCAATATTGGCCAGCTTGGTCGTAAATATATTATCCCGAACCTGTTCGACAAGGCTGGCTCGCTTACCTTCGGCTTTGGCTTTTTCATAAGTACGTTTTGCTTGTTGTTTTTCCTGAACTTCACCTTCAATGATGCGCTGGCCAATATGCATTTTTAAAGTGTCGACCGCGGCATTTTCTGGCAGTGGAAATTGATAAACGCCTTCGAGCCATTGTTCCGATTGGTTGGAAAAGGTTTGCTTAACTGATACACGAGAAACGACGCTATTAATGTGCATCTCGATGTCGGTAGAAAGAGGAAGTTGCTTAAAGGTCAAATCGTTTTCTAGTGAACGATAGCTGATGCTCGAAGGAAAAGCTTCTTCGATAGCATGGCTGGCAGTATTAAGGACTAGAAAAAATGCTCCCCACAATAAGAAAAATAATATCCGCTTCATGATTGCTCCTGACTCATTAGTTGTTATGAGTTATTAGAACAATAGACTGTGACGTTAATAGATTGGGAAAATGGAGAGTGATTGCCAAATGTGGCAGAAAAATGAAGATAAGAAACTATCAGACAAAAAAGGCCTGCCGAAGCAGGCCGAACAGTCTCTTTGGAGAGAGTTTATGAAATCTGTTTTGTACTAAGCTGGCTGCAATGATTTTAAGTCGACAATCACGCGTCCAAATGGCCATACCCCTAGTTTAACCATTTTGAAGTGCTGGATACCGAATGGGATGCCTATGATGGTTAAGCACAGGAATAAGCCCCAGAACAGGTGGTTAAGCACCACCCAGATACCACCGAAAATTAGCCAGATAATATTCAATAATACATTGGGTACGCCTGCCAGCGGTTGGTTGGCGCGCATTCGAGTGTCCTGCCCGAACGGAAATAGCGAGAAGATGGCCAGTTTAAACAGCTGCACACCCCACGGAATACCAACCAGAGTTAAGCAAAGCGCGATACCGCCTGCGATATAACCGAGAAAGATGAAAATACCGCCAAACAGTAACCATAGAATATTTAATAATAATGACATAGTGTGTTCCTCACTGAATCTATAGTTTTATTTAAGCGCAAGGAAGATTGGTTTGAAAGTGGCAA
>Ga0209692_10001001_pt1 | contig 45037 bp, 47 predicted proteins | sample tdDd472_FD_187129 | JGI IMG/M metagenome (GOLD analysis project Ga0209692, IMG submission 187129) | Marine sediment microbial communities from the Atlantic coast under amendment with organic carbon and nitrate - tdDd47.2 (SPAdes)... | ecosystem: Environmental > Aquatic > Marine > Coastal >...
GAGAAGTTGTGCGAGTTTTCAACTGACGGGCTCAAACCTGATGTTACCTTTCTCCTTGATCTATCACCTGAAGAGGGATTTGATAGAGTACACAAATCAAGAGATGGCAAAGACCGGATCGAAAGAGAATCTCTTCAGTTTCATGAAGAAGTTCGAAAAGGATTTCTAAAACGAGCTGATAAAGAACCCGAGAGAATACATATTATCGATGCATCGCAAGACATCGACACCGTCTTCTCTTCGCTTTTAACAATTGTTTTGCAAAAAATAGAAAACGTGCATGCAACATCTTGATGCAATACATGGCAACCAAGCCGCGGTTCACTATCTACAACACATGATAAAAGAGGGCCGTGTCCATCACACTCTTTTATTTTATGGACCAGAAGGTGTTGGGAAAACCACTTGTGCGAGAGCTTTTGCTCACGAACTTGGTATAAGACCATCAGATATTAGGGAATTTCATCCCGAAGGGAAAGCGTATATTCACACCATGGAATCAATGGCAGAAGTACGTAAAGCTGCATCTGAACACCCCTATGAATCACAAAAAAAACTCCTGCTAATCCGTGAAGCAGATAGAATGCTACCATCAGGCGCGAATGCATTGCTCAAAACGCTTGAAGAACCGCTGGGTACAACGGTACTGATCCTTACCACTTCAAATGTAGACCTGATACTTGAGACAATACAATCGAGAGCTTGCCTTGTCGCTTTTCGTGCATTGTCAAAAGAAGAACTAGAAGCAGCCCTCATTGATAAGGGCGTTGATGCAGATAAAATTAGAAAAGCAGTTTCTCTTGCACAGGGGAGTATTTCTCGTGCTCTCGAATACGAAAATGAAGAAAAAATAGAGGGGAGTGTATTTGCTGCACTATCCCGTTTCGTTCAGGGTGATATTTCCTCATGCTTTGACCATCTCTCGGAAGTAGAAGAGGAAAATCCAGAACATGTTTTTGATATTGTTTTGCAGTGGTTTCGAGATATTCACCTCATTCGGGCAGGAGCCTCTGAAGACCTTCTCTATAACAAAGAGCAGTCTGAAGCATTAAAACAGCTCGCCATTCAACCTGTTCCGGAATTAGATCACGTTGTTCGTTCCGTTCACAAGGGATACACCTCGATAAAACATAACATGAGATTAAAGCCGGTTTTAGAGGGGATCCTTTGCAGTCTTATACCCAACAACAGCCTGGTAACACGCGATTAGGTGATTGACACCGTTGATTGCTCTATGCGGAATCCCTTCAGGAGGGATGTCATATATCTCAGCGATATTGTTCTTCGAAAATCCAGTGTTCCAGGGAAGATCTCGCTGGCAATCTTTAAGACAAATACCCCAGTACATCGAAGCAAGATCGAGCCAGTGATACGGATAGGCATGCATCTCCTGCTCTTGTGAACTAATGAGGTGCGCAAAAAATACCCTATCAAAAGAGGGGTTTTGGCAGATGAACACAGCGTGCCCACGCTTCAACTTATGTTTTTTAAAAAAAGCCTTAATATCGGTTTGAACCGACTCCTTTTTTGGCGCATCCTTCAGCATTTCATATCGAAACCCATTGATATGAAGGCTAGCTTTATCACTTCTTCCCCACATATCTTCATCAACATAAATGGGTGTAGCATACTCACCTAACTCATTTCCACTAGTGACATCGACAACTTTAATTGCTATTTCAATCACTGTATGCCTATATGGATCGAGGCCGTTTGTTTCTGTATCTAGAAAAATACCTTTCATTCGTCGTTATGTGATTCTCTATTTTTAAATTTCCAAGTTAGCCAGCCAGGAACCCGATGTAACGCAAGGAGGCCAACGATCACAATCGTGGCAAAAATACTAATGATATAAAGCTGTAGTGCAACCGCAAGTCCAACCGAGGCTGTCGCCCAGAGGGTAGCTGCTGTGGTAAGCCCTTTTACATTACCTCTATCGCGTAAAATAACACCAGCGCCTAAAAAACCGATACCACTAACGATTTGTGCAGCGATTCTTGTTGGATCAGCAGAGGAGGATGCGTGAAAAGAGATAATGCCAAACAAACAAGAGCCCATGGCAACGGTTGCAAAGGTACGTATACCTGCCAACCCGACAAAACGCTCACGCTCGAGCCCTATGAGTGCTCCTAGGAATGCTGCTAAAAGAACATGACCTATATAAAAAATTTCAACCTGAAATGACATACCAGTTCCACGATAACAAATTAATTTTTTATTACAGATCTATTCGATCTCGTCAAGCCTTTAAAGACCAGGAGAGAACACATTCAAGAGTTGAACATCTTTACTTAATAGGGATTTTGCGTTTATACTCTCTGTATCATGGCGTTACCACAACAAAAATTTAGAGAAGCAGTTTTTATTACACTTTTTGCCCATACGGTTGGTGGCGCTTCGGCGCGAACCCCTGATTTTGTCTCAGAACAACTCAAAATCAGCAAAAAATACGCTTCTATGGCGCTTGCTCGGGTACACGCAATAATTCCTCAATTGAGTGATATAGACGCAAAAATCGCAGAGAAATCGACGGAATATACCTTTGATAGAATTCCTGAAGCTGAAAAAAATATTTTACGCCTTGCGCTTTTTGAACTGGTATATGATGATGCTGTCCCTCCGAAAGTATCGATAGCAGAAGCTATTCGATTAGCAAAGAAATTTTGCACGGAAAGTACCGGTAAATTTATCAATGCAATACTTGATAGCGTGTATAAGGAACTCAATGCAAATCCAGTCACAGTGTGACCTTTCTCAATACTCAACATTCGGAATAGGCGGGCCCGCTCGCTACTTTGCTCAGGTAAAAACCCTTCAAGAACTGAAGGAAGCATGCGAATTTGCAAAACGCAAGAGCCTGGCAATACTTCCTCTTGGAAAGGGTTCCAATATCCTTTTTGATGACAGAGGGTTTGATGGGCTAGTGCTCCATATCAAGCTTGAAGAGATCACGTTTGAAGGGGCTACAGTTACCGCCGGAGGTGGCGCGAGCTTTACCCTTCTCGGTGCAAAAGCTTCGAGGCAAAATCTCGGGGGACTTGAATTCGCATCTGGGATTCCTGGAACGGTCGGAGGCGCAGTTTTCATGAATGCTGGAGCAAATGGTAAAGAGACCAAAGATTCGCTCCATTCAGTTCGGTACATGACATTCGATGGAAAGATCCATTGCTACTCACGAGATGAGCTCACATTTGCTTACAGAACCTCTCCATTTCAAACGATGGAAGGGATAATTGTTGAAGCGACCTTCCAACTTGAGCCTACCGCTGAGGCTCGAATACTACAAAAAAAAATCGTCGAATACCGCATTGATACACAGCCATACAAGGCAAAATCAGCCGGATGTATATTCAGAAACCCCGAAGGAAATGGCGCAGGGTTGCTCATTGAACAATCTGGGCTTAAGGGGTATAAAATAGGGGGCGCTGAAGTTTCGACAAAACATGCCAACTTCATTGTCAACTCTGGAAATGCGACTGCAAAAGATATAGAAGAACTTATTAAACACATACGAGAAACAGTACAAAGTAATACAGGAATTACACTTCACGATGAAGTTAGAAGAATCCCATACTCGATCAAAAGTGATTGATTTCAGACTAGATCTCCATACCCACACCACCTGTTCAGATGGTGTCCTTTCGCCAAAAGAGCTTCTTGATAGAGCAAAAGAAGCTGGGCTTAGCGGAATTTCTATTACGGATCACGATACGCTTGCAGCCTATACAGAAGAAACAATTGCCTATGCGGAAAAGTTAGGTCTTTTACTACTAACAGGAGTTGAACTTTCTACTTTCTTCGAACGGAAATCGGTCCATATTTTAGGGTACTTAGTCTCAACTAAATCGGAATCACTCAACAAACTTCTCCATCGTCTGCAACAAAGACGGCTGAAGCGTAACAGAGTAATTATGGAAAAACTCTCTCGACTGGCGATAGTCGTTCGAGAAGAAGAACTACAAGAAATAGGAGATTTGTCCGCACTTGGAAGACCTCATATAGCTCAAATAATGGTTCGAAAAGGGTACGTGCCTAGTATTGAAAAAGCCTTTAAAAAATACCTTGGTGAAGGTTGTCCTTGTTATGATGCGGGTGAAATGGTGCCAACTGATGAAGCAATTACTGCTATCCACAATGCTGGAGGAAAAGCATTTCTAGCACATCCTCATCTCATAAAAAAGCAGCGTTTTATAAAAAAGCTACTTGAACTTCCCTTTGATGGGTTAGAAGGGCACTATGGAAGTTTCAGAAAGGAAGATGATGAAAAATGGATCAAAATAGCCAAGGAGCATAACCTCCTTCTCTCAGGGGGCTCTGATTTTCATGGTCATGACAATGTCCACGCGAAACTCGGCTCATCATGGATCACAACGGAAGACTATGAAGCCCTCATTCGATGACCTCATCACTCTCTTGGGAACAAAGAGAGGACAAAAATCTTCAAACAACCTCGATCAAGCGTTAGCTCACTTTCACTTTCCGAACAAAGCATTCACATCCATTCACGTTGCGGGAACTAATGGAAAAGGTTCAGTCAGTGTCAAAATTGCAAAAGGACTTGAGCTTGCTAAAAAAAAGGTAGGCCTTTTCACTTCTCCGCATATCGAAACCTTTTGTGAACGAATACAGATCAATGGGGAATTGATTCCAGAAGATGAAGTCTTAGAATACATGGAGGAAATTCATCCCTTCTCGCTCACATTCTTCGAGACCGCATTTGTTATAGCCTGTCTCTACTTCGCGAAAAAAGGTGTTGAGTACGCTGTTATCGAAGCGGGTATTGGGGGAAAATTAGACAGCACCAACTGCCTTTTGAGTGATTGCTCGGTTATTACTTCGATTGGATATGACCATACAGAATTACTTGGTGATACACTTGAGGAAATAGCACAGCAGAAGGCGGGGATTATCAAACCTGGTCATAACGTGTTTATTGGTCCAACAGCAAACTTTCCCATGATGTACAGTACAGACTGGACAACAACACTTGTTTCGAAAGATGAACATTGGGAAGCGCAAAACTGTGCTTTAGCAGATGCAGTACTTGCCTACTATGGTGTAGAAGAAGACGTACGAAATGAAGCGCTTGAGGCAGGGATGCCGTGTAGATTTGAGAGCATTGGTTCGTGGATCTTTGACATAGCACACAATCCTGCTGGGATCGAGGCACTCGTCAGCCGGCTCAATAAAAAATCGACGTTTTATATCGGGTTTTCAAAAACGAAAGATGTAAAAGAATGCCTGGGCATTCTTCGTCCGTATGCACACAAAATTGTTGCCATACCTACCAAAAGAAGTGAACTCCATTCACAAGATGAGCTCAAAAATATGTGTCCTGAAGCGATATGTCCTCTTTCACTTGAAGAGCTACTCGAGCAAAGTCATGACGAGACACATCCACAAGTTGTTTGTGGAAGTGCCTACGTCATGGAACCGTTGCGGAAAATAATTCGACTAAAAAACTTCGTCAAATAACACGCCAAGCTCTACTTCTGATGGTATCCCAGCGCCGTTATCAGCGTATACATTTGCTCGAGCCATACACGCTCTTGAAAATGAAACGCTTGCTTGAAGAAAGGTGTCCTCGTCATCACTTTGAAGATCCTCAAATTGGGATCCAAAAGTGCGGGCAAGGGACAAAATTTCTTTCTGATCTGACTCAGGTAACTCTGCATACTCTTCAAGAGCTGCTCTTGTATCATCAGCATAAAACTGATGGGCAATTTGACAAAGTGTAAGGGCTAGCTGGAGATTTGCAGATTCGCCCGTAGCTGTAAAATCAACTTCAACAAGTTTTTCAGAATGAGTTACTCGAGGTCTAGGACCGGCTTTTCCGTCCTCAACTTGTTGCAACAGATCTCGAGCAAGACGTAAGTATTTACTGTTTTCCTCTCCAAGCGTGTGGTTTTCACACAACTCAAACATACTATTTCGAATCTCTTGAATTGCTTTTAACCGTTTTTCATAGGGTAGTCTTTCAGATTCGCATCGCAAATCCCGTGCGCGGTCTGCGATATCTTCTACCCATCGATCTACTAACTGATCAGAGCACACTTTATGTGCAGATTGAAGTCTTTTTCTTGCAACCGACGTAACAGGCGAGACAATAGAGCCATGCTCATTGTCTAAGTCATTTGCACGTTTAAGTTGCGTATCAATATTTCCTGCGAGTACTCGTAACTCACGAGGTCCGGCAAGGCATGAGCTTTGGCTCTTACTCCAAGAACTATCAGCCTCTTGTTGCAGCGCCCGAAGGTCTGCGAATGGTAATTGAACTCTTTCCGTCATATGATAGGTGCTCCCACCTATATTTTACTGGTTTTTTCATTTCAAAACAACATACTCTTTATTTTAATTAATACTATTACATCCTGCTTCTACTGAAGCCGGTGAGTTCTATATATTTGCAGTTCTATTTTTTTGGAAAGGTTTTTTTATAATCCAGAGTTGTGGAGAGAACCTATCAGAGAGGTGTTTGTAAAGAAATATTTTGAATCCGGCCGACTCAATTTTTGGATGCCAGTGTTCCGCATATTCGAGCTCTTTTATTCCCTCAGGATGACCCGGATAAAAGGTGATAAAAAGGGCTCCTCCTGGTCGTAGCATCTCTAGAGCCTTCTCAAAGGAAGAAAAGGTACTCTCTACCATTGTGGTGAGGCTCTTGTCACCTCCAGGGAGATATCCCAGATTATAGACGATCGTTGAGGGTGAGCAGGAGGGGAGGTTGTCATGTGATCCATGGTGGTAGACTATTCGACTGCTTTGTGGGTGAACATGGAGTCGTTTCTTCGTTGAGTTAATCGCATCTAACTGAATATCAATACAATGGAGGTTTCCAGTGTCATGTGTGAGTGCGAGGTTGGCGAGGTGCTGTGCATCGTTCCCATTCCCACAGGTTGCATCGATTACCGTGTCGCCTTTTCGGACATGTTTTGACAAAATAAAATGTGTAACATCTAAATGTGAAGCCATGAAACAATTTTCCAAGAAGTTTCGATTGATTGCAAATCCCTTTTTGCAGTATGATCTTGCCGTCAAAAAGAAAATATGGGGTATTAGCTCAGTTGGTTAGAGCGCCACGTTGACATCGTGGAGGTCAGCTGTTCGAGTCAGCTATATCCCATTTTTGAGACTACCATGTAAACATGCACGACACATTATCCGGAAATCAGCTTTCGCTTCACTGTATGAAGCATGTTCTCAAAGAACTCATTCCATTTGCTCAGATTGTAGATGATTATGCAAATGAGACGCTTTTTCTCCTCCGCTTTACGGTGAAAAATCCAATCAACGACACCTTTGTTCCTCATCTCGAAAGTCGGTTTGATGAGGTATCAAAACAACTCGATGTCAAAGAAATGATCGAAGGGAATGCGAGGGAGTATCTTCAGAGCGTTGGTGAAGGGAAGTTAGCAAAACAACTCACACCGAATGGAAAGCGCCCGGTTTCAGTGATTACCATCGCTGGCAGTACATATATAGTATTTGAAGAGATCGATAGAGAACTCTCTCCGACTAAAATCCTCTCTTTCAGCGAATCAAACGGAATGTGGAGCCTTTTTGGCGCCAGCCGCGAATCAAAGCAGGAGCTTGATCGGTTTACTCGACTTTTCATGAAAATGAGTAAAAAGTACTACCTCAATAGAGGAGAGACTATCTCATCCTTTCAGTTCTCGAGTAGAGGTACCACATGGCTCGAAAAGGGAATACTCGCGAAAGAAGAGTTAAGAAAAGCACTTCGGGCACTCTACAAGAAGATAGGCTGTGACCAAAAGGAATACCCACATAAACCGATTCGTGAGGAAGGAGTTTTCTTTCTAGAGCAGAAAGAAGACCCGCTTTTTCCTCAGTCTGGATGTTGGGGAGATAGAGGGTATATCCCATATACTGCAGCTTCAGTAAAAAATATTTTAGCTACTGCGCAAGAATTTTTTGCTGAGAAAGGAATTGAAACCGAAGTTGAAAACAGTACAACTTTATACGGTAAAAATATTTTTGGTGTGCCATACAAGCTCACCGAAATAAAAAAAGAACGCCTTAAAGAGGGGCTCTACGCACGAATAACCCTCTTTTACTCCCTAGAGAGGGTGCATGCGCTCATTCTTGAGAAAGAATAGCAAAAAAAGAATCGAAAAAAAATTGGGGCTCGTTTATGCTAGGTGCGTCTTTCTTATCATAGGTATGATAGGAAATTCTTGATGCAAAAAACGTGCTAAGGAGACTTTTGAGAATTAACAGAGCGATCAGGGTGCCGAAGGTGCGCCTTATTGGTGAAGATGGTAGCCAAGTTGGTGTTGTAACTATTGAAGAAGCACTACGAAAAGCAGATGATGCGAACCTCGATTTAGTAGAAATTGCTCCAAATGCTAGCCCTCCTGTTTGTAAGATTATCGATTATGGAAAATATCGATACCAGGTTACGAAAAAGGAAAAAGAAAGCAAAAAGACACAACATCAAGGAAAGCTGAAAGAAGTTAAAACCAAACCAAATATCGATGCGCATGACCTCGATACAAAAATGAGAAGAGCGCGCGATTTTTTGGAGAAGGGAAACAAAGTTCGAGTCACATGTACCTTCCGAGGAAGGGAAATGGCTCACCCAGAGATTGGAAGACGGGTAACTGACAAATTTTGTGAAGAGCTCTCGGATGTATCACAAGTCGAGGCGCAGCCAAAAATGGTTGGTAGAAGTTTATCACTTGTCTTAGCACCAATGGGGAAAAAGAAATAACATTCGTAAGTCCGCTTGCGAACGTGAACGGTAAATAACGGAGATAGACCGTGCCAAAAATGAAAACGAAAAAAGCTTTGACGAAGCGTTTCAAGAAGACCGGAACAGGTAAGCTTGTACGATATAAGCAAGGCAGACGACACCTTCTAACGAAGAAGTCATCTAAACGTAAAAGAAGATTAGGGACACCAACTCTTGTACCTTCAGGTCAGTTGAAGCGTTATAAAGAGCTAATGTGTCAGCTGTAATTACGACGGAGAGTAATCATGGTTAGAACCACAAACGCAGTGGCGTCACGCCGCCGCAGAAAGAGATTACTTAAGCAAGCAAAGGGATTCTGGGGAGACCGAAAGAATCACGTTAAATTGACGTCTGATGCCGTAATGAAAGCGATGGCTTTCAATTACGCGCACAGAAAGAAAAAGAAAAACGATTTCAGACGCCTATGGATCATTCGGATTGGTGTAGCAGCAAAAATCAATGGTATGTCTTACAGTAAGCTTATCCATGGATTGATAAAAGCTGGTTGTGCACTGAACCGTAAGGTTCTTTCAGACATGGCAATTCGCGACCCGCAAGGATTCGCTGCTGTGGCTGATACGGCGAAAGCTGCGCTTGCATAAGAAGTGATCGAATATTGATTTACAAAGGCCCGCATCATATACTATGATGTGGGCCTTTTAGTACCCAGACGAAAAGAGACATGGTGAAAGACAAAATCCAAGAGCTGAAAAAACAATTTCAAGACGATCTAATGACACACCAAACCCCTGCGGAGCTTGAGCAGTTGCGTGTCAAATATCTCGGTAGAAAAAGCCCCATACAAGACCTTATGAAACACCTTCGTGATGTTTCAAACGAAGAAAGGCCGCTTGTAGGTAAAGAAATAAACGAACTAAAAACGTTTGTTTCTGAGTTGCTACAAGACAGAATAGAAAAAGCGAGTTTTGTTGCAATGCAAATGCAATTGTCATCAGAGAAAGTTGATGTAACGCTTCCGGGAGAAAGAAGTTCGCTTGGGAAAAAACACCCAGTTTTGCAGACACTTGAAAAAGCGATAAATATTCTGAAGGATATGGGCTTTTCTGTGCAGTATTCACCTGAAATTGAATCAGAATTCTATAACTATGGTGGATTGAATTACCCAGAAGATCACCCTGCTCGTGATATGCAGGATACTTTTTATATCGATAAAGAAACGCTCCTACGTTCTCATACAACGAATATTCAGCAACGACTCTTTGAAACGCATGAGCCACCGATCCGTGTTATTTCTCCAGGAAAATGCTATAGGAACGAAACGATTTCTACGAGATCACACGTCTTCTTTTTTCAGATCGATGCTATCTATGTTGATACAAACGTTACTTTTGGCGATCTACTTTCGACAAAAGAAGAGTTTTATTCGAAGTACTTCAATCAAAAGATTGAACTGAGAGTACGCCCTAGTTACTTCCCATTTGTCGAACCCGGCATGGAAGTGGATATCTCTTGTACTAACTGTGGAGGAAAAGGGTGTAAGCTGTGTAAACAGACTGGTTGGCTCGAAGTCGCAGGTGCTGGTATGGTGCATCCTGAGGTGCTCAAGACCGGCGGTCTCGATCCAGAAAAATACTCTGGATTTGCATGGGGTGGGGGAATTGAACGGTTGTGCATGCTTGAGCATGGAATCAGTGATATACGGTTATTCACTGAAAACAATATGAGATTTTTACGCCAATTCCCATAAGGAGTTTGCATGGAAGTGTTGCGTCAGGCATCACCCCTTGAAAGAGCATATATCGACGGAAACGTAGCAATATATTTCTACTTTACCCTTGATGATCACTTCAAACAGAAAGCATTTGAACATGCTGTTGCCATTGTTCTAAGAAGGCATCCTTTCCTTCGATCGGCGCTGAATGATGACGTCTTTATCGAAAAAGACGTTATAAGTCCTACCGACCATATAACCCAAATCGTCGAGCTTCCAACCAATGGGGAGCAATTTTCGTATGCCCTTGATAGTTCATCCCTGTTTCATTTGTACGTCGCTCCACAGGAAGATCTTTCTACTGATTGCTTACTCGTCCTTCATCATGCGATAGCTGATGTGACCTCTGGGATTGCCCTTATTGAAGACCTCGTTCGAGGTCTGGTTTCTCCTGAAATACCACAAACCTCCTTACCTGTTCATACCTCAATTGAAACTTTCTTTCCCTACTGCCCAACCCAGCCAGAAATTGAATCGTATGCCTCTTCTTTTCACAACTCAAGAGCATACCCAGCAACGTGTGTTTTGCCGGTAACGGAACCCGCAGTTCCTTTTGAGCAGACATCACTCATTGAAAAAGAAGTTGTTTTGAGAAAAGATCTCTTTGATCGATTAAAAACAGCTGCGAAAAAAAACAAAGTGTCACGCCATGCGCTTCTGACCTCGATTCTTTTACATGCGATTCCTGATCACATTGAGAGAACGAGTGTATGTGTTGGAACAGTGGTTGATATGAAACGACGCTTACTAGAAGGGCGATCGTGTAGAGACCTCTTTTCAGGTCCGCTCATTTCTACTTCATTTATCGATCTCAATGGGCAAGATCCAGCATGGACAACTGCTGAAAAATATGCTGGTGCCCTTGCTGCAAAAATAGAATCTCCTGACATCTATAGAGAGAACTATGGAATAATCTCTGAAAAAGTAAACCTCTTCCTTCTCGGGGTTTCCTTTTTTATCTCCGATGCGGGAACGATTCGATTTTCTAATGCGGCTGTACAAGAGCTGGTTACACACCTCTCTTTCTCGTCGCCGCTCCGTCTCAATTGTCCCTATATAATGACCACAACCTATGGGAACACGGTTACCCTTAGGATCGGTCATCCTACTCCTTGGATTTCAGAAAAAACTATTGATCAGTATATCAATAGAATTTCTGAAAATCTTAATCAAATCTAAAAAATATCTATAATAAAATTTATTTTAATGTAACAATTAGTATTTATACGGCTGCGAAATATCTGCCTGTATACGTGTCATAAAGAGTAGGAGAGGGATATGACAAAAACAGTCTTGGATATTCGTTCCAAAATATGGAACGGAATAACAGAAGCAACCCCAATTCTTAAGGGGCTTTCATCAGCTGATCAAACAAAGGCTCAAGCCCTTATTGACCGGATAGCGAAGCTGCGGTCAGAGAAGATATATACTGTTTCGGATCGCAGTGCTGTAGACTCTCCTAAACTGAGACGCTACAAAAGCATTATCGCTATGATTGAAGGTATTAAAATAGCTTCGGCTTCAAAAAATAAGGAAGCGGTTGAAAGGTTATTCCTATCCCTTCCAAAAGATGTGAGAAATGAGCTCCTCTGGGCTATTTGGGTTCAAGATGAAATCAATAAAGAACCTAACTTAGGAATACACCATAGCACTTTAAGGATCAAAGAGTCTCCATTTCTGCTCACTGCACCAACTCCTCATAAAATTCTCTACATTCATGGTGGAACACTTTTAAATCAACTCTACCATAGTACGCGAGAAAAGCTAGCTATTGCTATGCAGGAGATCAGGGCTCAAGGAGTGCCAGAAACCCATGCCGCACACAAAAAATTTCGAACAATGGTGTCTGCAAAAAATTTAGCTGAATATGACAAAATCACGGCAATAAAACCGCTGGTTACAGAAAAGATGTTTCGCGAGGAATTCGAAGTAAAGTTTACCGATGAGATACGCCACCTTCTTACGCTTCCTACGAGGGTAGCACGTCTAGTTTCTTCTGGAGGATCGCCTACTTCTCCAACAACGACTTCCGAACTATATGACATTCGGGGAGCGCAGTACCGTGATGGAAGAACAAGGTTCTGCGTTCATGCTCCCCATGCTCGTTCAGTTCAGTGTCAACTAACAGCTTTTGGCAGAATAGAACATAACCTCATCATGGAAAAACATAGTGATGGTACCTGGAGTGTTGAAACAACCCTCGCAGCACCGGGAAGAACCTATGTGTATAAAATCGTGGATCGGAATGGGTCGGTGAAGGAAAAAGTAGATCCGTTCTCATTTGATAATACGTATGTTCGTGAATTAAAAAGAATGCAGTCAGTTGTGATTGATAGAGCAAAATTTACATGGACGGATGGCGATTGGAGAGCAAAAAGAGCGGCAACCGATGCACTGTCAAGTCCGCTTTCAATCTATGAAATGCATATCAAATCATGGGATAAAGAAGGGGAAATGAACGTTCGGAAGCTCGCCCCCCGCGTTGCCTCCTACTGCAAAGATATGGGGTTTACCCACGTAGAGATTTACGGAATCATGGCACACTTTTGGAAAGGGGGAAGAGGGTATCAAGTTACCAACTACTTTGCTCCGTACCATCAAAGTGGTTCCTATGATGACCTTAAATACTTCATTAACTACCTGCACAAAGAGGATCTTGGTGTCATTATTGACTGGATTCCGACCCATTACCACGCTGATACAGGGCGTATTAACTCGTATGCTGCGTCGATGCATACCTTCGATGGAACAGACCATCTCTCATCAGGGCCATCCTGCTGGGGAACCAGATGGGTGGACTACTCAAAACTTGAAGCCTGCCGTCTTATGGAAGCGAGTGCAATGTGGTGGATCAAAGAGATTGGAGCAGACATGCTTCGAGTTGATGCTGTTACTGAACTTATACATCGAGATGGAATAGATATACCTGAGGGGATTGACTTTCTTACAGAACTAAATAGACGGGTTCACACCGAGTGCCCAGGTGTACTCATGGTTGCTGAGGCAACCGGATGGGATACTCGCGTTACCAAACCCCTTTCATCTGGTGGTATCGGTTTCGATCTAAACTGGAACCTGGGGAGAAGTTTTGACCTCAAAGACTACATGAGAACTCCTCACATGCATAGGGTAGACCACCATACAAAGCTTACCAAAGTATTTGAAGAAGGAATACGAGCTTGGGACAAAAGGATAGCAACCCATTCCCATGATGATACCGATTGCGGTCTCGATTCCCACCACAAAATGCTCATTAAATTGGGAGAGAAACACGCGAGTATGTTTGAACGTTTCGCAGACGTTAGAAATTTTTTCTCGTGGCAAATTTTCGGCCCTACCTGGGGGCATATGATTCACATGGGTGATGAGCTTGCTTCACATGAATCATGGTATGGCAGGTTCCGAAAAGGAAAACCCGGTGTTCATTGGGAATGTGAAAATGACGCAAAACATGTACAGGTAAGAAGTTTCTTACGTGATGCCATAAAGGTATACAAAGAGCACGGTGATTTTTGGAAGCATGGTGGAGAAAATTCAGAACTTCTTTACTCGTATGCTCCCAACAACGTTATTGCGTTCTCTCGGGGGGATACTATTGTCGTGCAAAACAACTCGAAAGCAGGATATGATTCTTATGATATTCTGTTTGATAAAACAAAAAAGAGCCCTTCATTTACACACCTTGTGGAACGGTTAAATTCTGATCATACTGTCTATGGTGGAAGTGGAAAATTTCTAAATGATGGAAAGATCTATCCTCTTCGAGATGGTTCTGGTCAACTACTGGGAATAAGGGTCAAGCTTCCCCCATTAGCAACCCTTGTACTCCTTCCAGGAAGTTCGCCGGGATAAGGTTATGCAACAGCCTTAGATGCATCTGCAGTAGAAGCGGAGGCAGAGGCAGAAGCAGAGGATGCACTAGCAGATGCTGAGGAAGTAGAAGCTGAAGAGAAGGAGTCGTTTGAGTAGGCAAGGATGGTTACTGCAGGGGATGGGCACGGAGCCGGCTCATCCCGAATCATTTTTTCCAAAAACTCACCAAATTTATAGGTGTGAAAATTCCATGCTGTAGTACTTGCTAGCTCCTCGGTGATGACCATTTTCCTTTTTTCATCTTCACAAAAAATATGAAGAGCGAGCCTTTCAATCCTCTTTACTGAAGAGAAATACCTTTTTTTGACAGTCCCAAAAGGGATGGGTTTTCCTGTGATAACATCAAAAACCAAAGCATCGTCACTTCCTGTATCTTCAACTTTGAGAAATTGCGATCCAGGAACCCAATGCTCAGGAAAACTGTTGTCTCTCTGAAATTTTCTTAGAAGTGAAGCGGTTTCAGTTTCCGGTGCCTCGGCAAGATGAAACTGGGATTGAATAGCAAAATCAAGAGAAAGGGCAGAGCATGAACCGGCATCGGTCTGATGTGAGCCTGCATTCCGGCATCCTAATTCATTTTGTAGTCCATTATGCGTAAAAAAATCACGTGGCTCAGATCCGATACTATCGAAGGCAAAGGCATACACGTTTTCCGCACCTTTTTTCAGGGTTACAGCAGCAACATGTTTGAAAGGTGGATTAGAAAAGTGGAGTATCGTTGCAATGGTTTCGGAACCCTTCTTAAAAGCAGCAACTTTTGTTGCAATTTCTTCTTCAGAACATACCACAATATTCGTTCCAAAACGTCTTTTTGCAATTTCAGCTATTTTTTCGATGGTACCGATAGGGAAAAAACGGATTCTTTCAGCACATTTTGGAAGCACATAGTCCTTCTTCTGAATCGAAACACTCCGAAATTCAAGATTTTCACGTAGACCTTGGATATGCCTTTGGATTCTCTGTGGTGCGGTCATAATAGTTTTAGCATCCCATACAGAGAAACATAGAGTCTTCCCACCACCGCGAGTGTTCTCAATCATCTCAATTTCATACTCGCCCACATACCTCGATGCAGGGGATTCATCACTGTACGTTAATGCTGCTGCCATCTTTATCCTTCCTAAGTGTTAATAGTATAACACATTATCGCGTATTGTAATACGCGTAACATCCTAAGATTACATATTAGTTTTATAAATAGCTGAAATTAAATAGATTATGGATTTTACGATCCGTCAGGTGTAGGAGGAGGAGGTGTCACCTCTTCGAGAAGGAGCTTCTCCCAGGCCTCGCCCAAATAGTAGGTATAGCCATTCCAGGTCGTTTCACTCGTGATGTTCCCTACATACCCCTCTCTGATCCCTTTCTTTTTGCAAAAAGCATCTATGGCAACCTTCTCAATACGTTCCACTGTAAGTAGGGCTTCTTTTTTCAAAATTCCAAGCTTAGTAGTAGTTTTGCTCCGAAGGTCAAACACAAGCTCGTTATCACGATCAGTGTCATCCATATCAATTTTGTGTACTCCAGGAACCCACTCTGATGGATAGTGCTCATCTTTTTGGATCTTTCTTACTAATGCCGCTGTTTCGGCTGCTGATAAATCAGCAAGGTGAAGCTGCGATTGAACTGCAAAATCTAAGGCGAAAAGTGAGCAGGAGCCTCCATCTGATTGGATTGATAACTCATTTGCACAACCACACTCTTCATCGAGACCATTACTCGAAAAGAATTGTGGGGTAGTAAAGCCAAGGCTATCAAACTGAAATGCAAAGACCTCTTTGTCGCATTTTTTCAGGGTAAGAGCTGCTATATGACTAAATCCTTCTTCTGCATAAATAACAGTACACAAAGTATCGGTTCCTTTCCGAAACGCATTCACCACGAATTCAAGATCATCTTCTTCACAAGTACATATGTTCGTATGAAAGTGTTTTCGTGCAATAGAAGCAATTTTATCAATTGTTTCGATGGGGAAGAATCGGATCGATTTAGCAATTGGTGGGGGTGCAAATGATCGTTCCTTCACGATAATTTCATCTACACGTATATGAGAAGGAAATTCCTTCAGAAACTCTTGTATCCGTTCTGGGGCACCGTCAAACTGATCGCTAGACCACTTGCGGCCCCTGACTTTTTGTGCTTTTCGCACACCATTATCAATCCATTTGACTTCAAAGTCTGAACATGGATCGACGGGGCTCACTTCTGGGGGAGGTGCGCCTGCTACAGCTGCCATTTCTATTCTCCTTTAGCCCTCTCTCGATGGAATAGTATAGCATTTTTTATCAAAAAAATCCAGCTACATGATTTCAGAGAATTGTTAAGTAATTTTTTTAAAAAAGAAACAGGATCCTGAGTGAAATTTCCCCTTGATTTTTAGGAAGATGCTTAGCTATTATGATCCCATCTTTTTGAAACAATCAAAAAGAACTTCACATACGGAAGAGTGGCAGAGTGGCCGATTGCGTCTGTCTTGAAAACAGAAGTCCCGCAAGGGACCGGGGGTTCGAAAAACGCGGTTGAGCGTTTTAGATGACATCGAAAGATGTCAGGCCGTAAGGCCCGAAGATCGTCGTAAACGATCTGAGTCAATCCCTCCCTGAGGAGGTGTGAAGTACAGTTACTATATGGAAGAGTGGCAGAGTGGCCGATTGCGTCTGTCTTGAAAACAGAAGTCCTTCACGGGACCGGGGGTTCGAATCCCTCCTCTTCCGAATAAAAAAGGCGAGCTTATAGCTCGCCTTTTTTGTTGGGAGAGAGGGTGCTTTCCTTCGGAAAGGACGAATCACGAAGTGACGATTCGAATTAAAAGGAGTATTAGATCATGAAGGAAAAAGTAGTTCTCGCTGAAAAATTTACACTCTTTGATGAGTGCTGGACTCCAAAAATTCTTGGAGAACTCAACGATTCATATGTCAAAATTTTCAAGGCAAAGGGAGAGTTTGTCTGGCATCGTCATGAGAAGGAGGATGAATTTTTCCTCGTTATTGATGGTGAGCTTCATATTAAACTAAAAGACCAAGAAATTTTATTGAAGAAAGGGGAGTTTTTTATCGTTCCTCGCGGCGTTGATCACATGCCTTATGCTCCTCAGGAAGCTCATGTGTTGCTTTTTGAGAAAAAAGAGGTGATTAACACGGGTTCTACCGCTTCAGATAAAACTGTTGAAAATCCAGAGTGGTTATGAAGATCGATTTAGAGATCTACCGGCAACAATTTGCTCTTGAGTCTGCAAAATTTGTTCGTATTGACCATACAGATACTATTATCGCAGAAGTATATAAAGTTAGTACTTCCGAAGAGAAAGCGTTCATTCTAAAGATTTGCCCTAGAAAAGAAGATTATTTCAGGGAGGCTTATTTTCTCCGTAGGCTCGACGGGTGTATGCCAGTACCACGGATTATTGCCACGTATGAACCATCTGACGACCATTTTGGTGCAATTTTGATGGAATGTCTCGAAGGAGAACTTCTCACAAATAATGATTGGACGAACGATTTGGCATTTAAGGTTGGGACTTCGCTAGCTCAACTCCATTCTATCAGAGCTGAGTCATATGGCGACTTGCCGAATAATGGGGCCTTATTTCAAAACCCGAATGTATATTTTGGGGATAAATTTGAAGAGGAGCTTTTGGAATGCAAGGGGCATCTTCCAGACAATCTTATTGAAAACTGTGCTTCATATCTCAAACGTTGCCAAGAGCATTTAGCTAATGTCGATGGTCCTTGTTTCGTACACCGCGATTTCCGCCCGGGGAATATGATAGTTCGTCAGGGAAGATTGCAGGGTATTATTGATTGGTCTAGCGCCCGCTCTGGGTTTGCTGAACAAGATTTTTGTTCACTGGAACACTTTCAATGGATTCCTAATACCGACTATAAAACCGCATTGCTCGATGGATATTCCAGTATTCGTCCCATTCCAAAATACGAAGGGATAATGCCATTACTACAGCTAGGAAGGTCACTTGCCGTGATTGGATACACTGTGAAAAGTGGTACATGGAACAGTAGTAATGCATGTTTGTATACATTCAATCGAACGTTTCTCGAGAAATTTAATTTCAGCTCCTAAATGAGGTGAAAGCTAGTTTTCGCTTGAGAGGAGGGGGAGGAGTTGTTTGTCGATTTCATCACAATTGAGTGATGGAGGAAGATGAATGATAAGGGCTGGATCCTTCAGGATCTCTTTTCTCCAGCTGGTGTTGTGGAAGGCTTTTTCTGGAGACACAATGTTCCATCCCTCTTTTTTGATCATTGCGATAATGTCACCGAGGAAGAGGGCATTGAGGTCATTTGCATGTAGAAGGAGCGTGTGGGTAATAGTATCTCCGAACTTTTTGGAGAAAAAATCGATGTAGTATTTACACCATGACCGAATTCTCTCGAGATAGAAAGCCCTGAGTGTGTCGAGGTTGATCTTTTTTCCATTCAAAACGGCTTCAGCGAGTCTTGTGTCAATATGCCAGTCAAAGGTGTTAATCGTAACGTACCCTTCAGTATGGTCGAGTTTTTGTAAGAGAGCATGAGCATTGAGCATTTTTGGGATACTTCCACCTGTTTTTTCCCGGTTTCCGTAATCGAGAAACGGGTATCGAAACCATTTCTTAGCATGTGTATACTGCGAGAGTATCGAATCGAGCTCTTCTACTTCCTTTCTGAATGTTGCAAGGTCGAGTTCGCTCAGGTGGAGGTGGGTCATCGTGTGGTTACATAAAAAATGCCCATTTTGATCAAGTTTTTGCAAAAGGCGTTGTTGCCTGGGAGTAGTACACTTTTTGCCAATGCAGAAAAAAGCAGCAGTGCACTTGTGTTGAGAGAGGGTCTTGATGTAGGCGTCCGTTCGATCATTCGCAGAGTAAAGAGCTCCATCGCTCATTGGAAAATCATCGATCGTGATCGCTATATCAACAGCATGAATCCAAAGAGGAGAAAGTAAAAAGAAACAGGCTCTGAGAAAATTATTCATGCTTTTTAGTAGACGATCTTTAGAATAGGCACAATACAATAGAGGATATTTTTGATGAAGCCTAGAAAGTATGTATATAAGGAGTATCGAGAGGAGTTTGTTCAACTTTTTGAGGCAGAGAAGCGCCGTCTGTTACACGTTGTCGGTGATGCGTGTGAAGCAATTGAACATGTTGGAAGTACCGCTGTAAAAGAGCTTGGGGGAAAGGGAATCATTGATATCGCTCTTGCTGTACCTGAAGAGCAACTTCTTTGTTTTCGGAAAAAACTTGAGTCGTTGGGATATATTTTTCGAGAGAGCGGGAGTGTTCCAGAACGTCTTTTTTTTCGAGTAGATCTTCCAGATGCGCTTGAAGGTATTCGTCGCTACCACCTCCATCTGAGTTTTTTATCTAGTATTGAATGGAGGACACTTATTTCTTTTAGAGATTACCTGCGTACACACCCAGAAGCTGCAAAGGAATATGCTGAGCTAAAGCGAAAAAGTGCAGATGAGGTTAATGAAGACGGCCCCCTTTATCGGAAACAAAAAGCTCCCTTTCTTCAGAAAGTCGTTCGAAAGGCGCTCGGTCATAGGCTTATTTTTTGTATTGGAGCATCTGGGGCTGGAAAGACAACGGTACTAAGAAGGCTAGAGAATGATTTGCCGACATGGTGCTCACTGTTTCATTTTGATAGTATCGGTGTACCCTCTTTTGAAGAGATGGAACAAGTATTTGGTTCCTTAGAAGAGTGGCAAAGGGTCAAAACGAATGAGTGGGTAGAGCGTTTTGCATGTGGCGAGCTTCTGAAAACACATGTTCTTTTTGATGCGCAAACACGTCCAACTTTTATAGAAGAAGCGTGTAAAAAATGGGGCCTAGAATACGAGGTTGTGCTTTTTGATTGTTCGGATGAGATCCGCACGATACGCCTTGAAAAAAGAGGGCAGCCTGACCTTGCCAATCAGCAAATGATGGGTTGGGCTGAGTATTTGCGTACCCAATGTCAGGAAAGAAACCATAAAATCATCAATAACACAAACCTCATGGTCGATGAGACATGTACCCTTTTTCACTCCTGGCTTGAAAGTTGTCTTTCTTTCCAAATCGATATTCCGCTACGTATGGTGAAAAAACTTATTCATACACAGTTCCCTGAATATGAAATATTCGAACTGAAACCTGTCGAGAATCAAGGGTGGGATAACCGTACCTTTCGACTTGGAGCGACGCTGAGTGTACGAATGCCGAGTGCAAAACGGTATGTTGCAAAGGTGGGTCTAGAGCAGAAGTGGCTTCCCTTTTTAGCTTCAAAGCTCTCTTGCGTAATTCCAATACCAGTTGCGGAGGGGATGCCCGGCTCCGGTTATCCCTGGGCGTGGTCAATATACAAATGGATTGAAGGAGATACACTGGACCTTGATAGTGTCGATGATAGAGTTCTCGATGTGTTGGCAGTCGATATTGCGATGTTCTTGAAAGAACTCAATGGTATCGATACAACGAATGGGCCAGTTCCAGGTCCACATAATTTCTTTCGTGGCGGATCCCTTTCTGTCTATACCCCGGAAACGAGGTCAACTATTCAGAACCTTTCATCCTACATTGATGCTGAAATGGCGATGGGGGTATGGAATCTCGCACTTGATGCAGCATGGGATAAGAGGGATGTCTGGGTTCATGGTGACATGAGCCGGGGAAATCTTCTCTTTAAAGAGGGAAAACTTGCGGCAGTAATTGATTTTGGTGGTATGGCAGTTGGGGATCCAGCATGTGATCTCACGATAGCCTGGACTCTTTTTAAAGGAAAAAGCCGCTTGCTCTTTCAAGAACGGATGAACTCTGACCCATCGACCTGGCTCAGAGCCCGAGGATGGGCTCTCTGGAAGTCTCTGATTACCTTTGAGTCGATGCACAATAAAAAAAGTGAAGCTGCTCAGAAGCAGCTCGATCTCATCAATGAGTTATTGCGGGTAGAGTAATGCAGCGAGGTCGAGGGCAGGGGCAGGGTTAATGGATGCTTCTATACCCCAAGCTGCAGAGAGGTTGAGCCTGAGAAAAAACCAATCAGTCAGGCGGTAAGCCGGATAGCCTGTTGCATCGGCTAGTGCATCAATACGTTTATGAAATTCACGCGCGGTTGCTTTTTCATCATCTGAAAATACATCAAAGGCCGCAATTTCAAACCCGACATCTCCAATCACACCCTTTGGGTCGATACACACCCATTTTTCTCCATTGTACAGTATGTTATCGAGGTGTAAATCACCGTGGAGAAGTGTTTCGTTATTTTTGGCTGACTCTAAAAGTGTTTTTCGGATATGGAGTGCTTTTGTATGAAGGCCATGGTACTCCTGCGGATAAGTCGCTTTATCAAGTGCGGTTAGCCAATCCCAAATGCTTGGAAATGCGTGTGTTTCAGGTATCGGAAGGTCAATTGTTTGTACAATGTTCCCGTAGATAGCAATAATTTCTGAAAGGGTAGTTCCTCCGTTTTGCTTCATGGTTGTTCCTGGAAGAGCACGTTCGAGCAGCAGTGCATTTTGTTTCGCTGAGTAGTTGAGGAGCTTGATGTATCCATTTCCATTCCGCAGTTTGAGAACATGGGCTTCACACTGTGTCAGCGCATGGTCATAACCGATTTTGAGTACTACGGGCGTTGTGCTATTTTGCATTCCATATGCGACATAGTGGAATGACATGTTTGAAACAGGGGTGATATCGGAAAGGTTCCATCTCTCTTCAAGTGTTTTTAAAAGTGAAGGGATAGTCTTGAGCCATGCTAGACCATCTTTCCCAAAGGTGTTTTTTATATTTTTTTCAAATTGGTGCATTTTTCTTGATAGAGCATTTTTACTAAGATAGACTATACAAATTCTTTAATATGGTTCAATAAAATGAGTGATCAAATTACGAAATATAAAGAGGGAAGTTTACTCGAACTCTGGACTATTTCTTATCCAATGATTTTAGCATTTATGTCGGGAAATTTTATGATGTTTGTCGACAGGCTCTTTCTTGCTAATTATTCTATACCCGCACTGAATGCAGCTACAACTGCAGGTATGATGGCTACTGTCTTTTTGTATGGAGCAGCTACAATAACGGCTATTTCTGAGGTATTTGCCGGTCAATTTAACGGCGCAAAAGAGTACTCGAATGTGGCTGCACCCACATGGCAAATGTTGTGGTTTTCCCTAGGGGTTTTTGTTGTGTATATTTTGGTGGCGCTTTTTGGTGGTCCTTATTTGCTTCCACAATACCACTATCACGATCAAGGATTGCCCTATTTCCAGTGGATGCTTTTCTTAGGAGTAACAATACCGGCAATAGCTGCTCTCACAGGTTTTTTTGTTGGAATTGGGAAAACAAGGAGTGTAATGGTCATTACAATCCTTGGAAATATAGTAAACGTTGTGCTCGATCCTCTTTTTATTTTTGTTTTCGATATGGGAGCGAAAGGCGCTGCTATTGCGACAGGTATATCCGGATGTATTCAGGTCGGTATTTTCCTTTGGATTATGTTAAAGGATGAATACAGAAAGATGTATGGGACCGCGAAATGGCAATTCGAGCTACCCCTTTTCCTTCGGTGTTTGAAAGTGGGTGTTCCAAGTGCTACAGGTCATATGATTGAGTGGACCGCATGGGCAATTTCAATTCGGATGATGGCTATGGCTGGAGAGCTCTATTTGACGGTCGCTTCGATTGGCCAAAGTCTGTACATGCTTATTGCCTTTGGATTTGACGGTATACAAAAGGCGATTACCACACTTTCAGCGAATCGAATGGGAGCGAAGAAATGGGGTGGCGTTAAAAAGGTGTGGACCTCTGGCATCATTTTGATGCTCATACTTGGGCTCCCATTTGGGATCGTCATGCTTGGCTATCCGATGCCCATTATCCAAGAATTCCTCTCTTCAGAAACCTCTCCAGAAGATATGGCGATCTTATTACCCTTACTTCGCATCACAGCTGCAGGAGTCTTCTTGTATTATCTTGTCGACGGATTTACATGGATCTGCGTTGGTGTATTAACTGCTGCTGAGGATACGTTCTTTGTGATGTGGGTAAATGGAATCACAGCGTGGCTGTGCGGGCTTGCTCCAGTTCTTTATGGTATGGTTTACCTTAAACTTTCCCCTGCGTGGTATTTCATGATCATTTCGTTTTATGGCGCCTGTAATGCGGTCATATTCTACCGAAGGCTCAGAAAAAAAGTGTGGAAAGAGGTGGTATATGGTTAGATTGTGCAGATACGAGGCTATGTCCCAAACATTAAAAAATGGTATGGTTATATGTATGTGACTACATTATCTAGGTTGGTTTTCATTTGTATGGCGTTAGTAACATCTATTCATGGGTTTTCAAAAGTTGTTGTTGTGGGCGGTGGCCTTGCAGGGTTAACGACGGCATATCGATTACATACTAATGGTATCGATGTTGAGCTCTTTGAGGCGCGTGAGCGTGTTGGTGGTCGGGTGTTAAGCGTATTGCTTGATGGGTCAGTTGTCGAGCTAGGAGGGCATTCTATTTCTGATGGAGGAGATGCACCTGTTTTTTCCCGGCTTATGGAGCAATTTGGCTTGAAGGTAGATCATTTATGGGTGCCATTAACGACCGCATTTCATGATGGTCAACAATTGTATACCCTTGCAGAGGAGCTCGAAAAATATAAAAATGTGTGCAGAAGAGATCGTTTGGAAGAGGTGGCAAAGTCTGCTTCAAACATGCGAGAAGTGCTAGACGCGCTGTTTGAAAAAGGAACCCCTCTCTACCAAGAGTTAGAAGTTCGTTTATCAGCATATGAAGGGGGGCTTTTAGAAGATCTCTCACCGGTATACATTGATACCTTGGAAGCAATTATTGAAGGAGGTATAGCCGTTGCTCACCGAGTCAATGAAGCTAAAACGATAGATTTGTTTTCAATAAAGGGCGGTAATTCAAAGCTTCCTTTGGCCATGTCTGAAGCGCTTGATTCTCGCGTGCATCTTGGTATGCCTCTTCGTTCAGTAACGAAGGCGGAGAACGGGCAGTATGTACTCTCATTTGATGATGGAAAGAAAGTCGGAGCGGATATTGTCGTTTTTGCCATCCCAGCTTCACAATATAAAAAAATCAACTTTGAAGGGGAGGTTATCCCAAGAAACGTATTAGATACATTTGCAAGCATTCAGTATGGAACACTCGGGAAATTACAGATTTCAACAGAACAAAGTAATAGTATTCCTGCGACGTATGTGAATGAGTCTGGCGTACTCTTATTTGATCCTGCATCTCGGAAAGGCACAATGTATTTGGCAGGGAATAGTGGGCGCTTTGATGAAAAGTGTTTTGCTACATTATGGACAAAGAATAAGCCTTTTTTTGAAGAAATGGCAAACACAGAATGTGAGCTCGTTCCCTCACTTGCAGGGCAACAAATCTTCGAAAAGTATGAGGGAGCAGTCGGGTATAGTTGGGCGCACGACGCGTATGCAGAGGGTTCATACTCTTACATTGCATCTGGACAAGAAAAGCTTTTTTCTGAGGTGATCGATTGTGATGGGATTCCAATGAGAGCAGCATTTTGCCCCATTCATGATTCACTCTATTTTGCAGGGGAACATACTACGATTTATCCCGAGATTATTGGGACCATGGAAGCTGCTTGCGAATCTGGAGACAGAATCGCAAAGCATATTATACAAGCTACACCTTAGCTATTTCCAGCCAAGGGTACATGAGATGTTTTCTTGGGTGCCCATTTGGTTTGCTGGAATGATTTCACCTGTAAACTTTTTAGCAATCTGCAGGTGTTCGATGATTGGTACAACCGTATCGGGTTTTGCATCTGGCCAAGTCGTTGACCACGCATTATCAAATCGAAGAAGTGTATCCCAATATCTCGAGTAATACGTTTTGTCTAGAACGGCTGTCTCTCCTAAGATAATTAGAAGTTTCTGTGTGGTAGATGGATCCATTGGTGACAATCCAAAATCTTCATCTTCTGCACAATAGCTCGAATACACTTCTGTACATGCGATTGCGTAGAAGGGGTATTCTTTTCCATTTTTTGTAAACACACCGCGAATTGATGGAGAGGATGCAAATAATTTTGGGGAAGCGTGAAGAACCTCTTCAAGATCTTCAATCGTGTCATCAATGAGAGTTCCCTTTGCTTCTTCAGGGGCTTTGAGCGCATGCTCAGGAAGTTCGAGAAAAGCGCCAATTCCACCAGCTAGTGAAACAAGGTCCGTTGGGATGCCTTTAACCCGTTCTTTCATGGTTTCGAAAACTTCACCACACACGTTGCCTGTTTTTGCTAGAGTGCGTGTTTCCTCGTAAGTAAGATTGCCAAAGATCATTTCAATGACGTCAGCGGGTAGATCAGTCAAAACTGATGGTTTTTTATCTTTGACAGCGGGTGCTTTACCAGTGTGTTTCATCTCATTAAAAAATGCTTCAGAACAGCGTGCTACAGCTTGAATAACATGAAAGTCATTCCATTCCATGAGAGTAGCTGAACGTTTTAGAGAGGTTGCTCTCGGCGGTGAATCCGGTGTTGGTACTGAGCGGCTTGTTACTAAAAGTGGTAAACCTGAACGTACCATTGCGGTTCCAGCTCCTGTGCCTGCTGCTGCTGCCATATATGTATCTCCTGTCTTTTATTGTTTTACCAGCCCCGAGTGAACCGAAAAGTTTCTTCTTCCCCGAGTCCATTTTCTGGTAGGGTTACTATGTTTAGTTCCTCTCCACTTGCGATTTTTTTCAGTGAAGGTAAAATTGTATTGAGGATTTTCCCAGTCACCTCTTTCCTGCATTTTCAAAAAATTTTTTGATTTCTATGTCGGTTGCAGCTGCATCAGAGTGAGAGCGCTTGTGCCCGCCTATATAACGGCTAGGTATAGATTCAGAACTTGAAATTGTTGTTTCTCTTGCTGCCATAATTACGGATCCCTCCAGTAAATATTCATTTATTTCATCGCCAAGAGTATAACAAAAGGGGGGGTTAGAGCGAAACTATTGTTTCTGTGATAATTTCTCTAGCCAAGATTCGGCTTAGAGAGATATACTCCATCGTGATTCAAGTCTGAAATAGGGCTTGATGCGTGATGCGGTAAGTTTCAGCTCGATTCTATCTTCCTGAAAGTCACTGCAGAAATTTGAAAATGCTTCCTAAATGGAAGCGAGAAATATAAGGAATATTTGAGATGAAACTTTTCGTAGGTAACATCCCGTACAGTATGTCTGAAGATGAACTTAGACAGACTTTTGAGGAACATGGTCAAGTAACTAGCTGTAAACTTATTATGGACAGAGAGACTGGCCGCTCAAAGGGATTCGGATTCGTCGAGTACTCTTCTAATGAAGAAGCTCAAAGCGCGATGGATACCCTGAATCAAACAGAAGTCCAAGGGAAAGTGCTTGTTGTTAACGAAGCGCGCCCACAGGACAAGAAGCCGCGTACAGGCAGCCGCCCCCCAAGACGCCGTTTCTAAGGGATGTTCAAAAGCAAGCCCAATTGGCTTGCTTTTCTTTTACGTGTATTATATGCATGCATATAATACACGTAAATATTAAATAAAGGTGCACAATATGAAAATCGCAAGTCATACGGTTCGAACTCGAGGAAGCAAAAAGGCTATCTGGGCAGTATGGGAAAATGTTGAGGCGTGGAATAGTTGGGACGAAGGTATTGAGCACAGTACACTTTTTGGGCCATTTTCTTCCGGAACAAAGGGAGAGTTAAAACCAAAAGGAGGACCGCTCATAAAGACGAAATTAACACGGGTAGTTCCACATGAATCATTTGTCGATGAGGCACAATTGTCTTTCACCACAATTGTGATGACACATACTATGAAAGAGGTTGGTGATGCGCTTGAGGTGACGCACACTATCGAAATGAAGGGAGCTCTTGCCTTCTTTTTTGCCTTTGTAATAGGAAGAGATATGAAAAAAAATTTGCCACACGAAATGAAACGAATGGTTGAAGTTGCAGAGGAGATGGGGAATGGTTAACTGGAAAAAAACAACCACCTTTTCAGGACCAGAGAAAAGCCCCGGTTTTCTTCTCTGGCAGGTAAGTACGCTCTGGAGACGAAACATTGAAGAGGCTTTGCGAGCATTTTCAATCACCCATCCACAGTTTGTCCTGCTTGCATCTGTTGCATGGCTCACAAAGGATGGGGACTTCGTTTCCCAAGTTGAAATTGCACGTCAGGTCTGTCTCGATATCAATATGACATCACAAGTGCTTCGCACACTCGAAAAAAACGGATATATTACTCGTGTACAAAAAGAGGGTAATGAACGGTCAAAATTTCCTCGAGTAACAAAAGAAGGTAGCCTCCTTTTAGAACAGGTAGTTCCAGTTGTAGAGGAAATCGATGAGGCGTTTTTTTCTACACTTCAGTCTGACGTACCTGTTTGTGTAGATATGCTCACGACGCTACGAAGTAAAGAGATCTCGAACTCGTAATCGCATGAGATAGCAATGGTGTCTACTATTTTAAATATGGATTGAACTGTGCACTTTCTTTGTGTGATCTAAGCTCATAAAATTGTACCTGGGGGTATTTTTCTCGAAGTGATTCTATGAGTCTTTTGTATTTTTTTCAAATTTCCAGATCCACTGAAGGAGTGAGTAGCTAACTGAGTTGGTTGTTCCTTCTGGGCCATCAGGCTTTTCGAGACCATAGGTGGTGAATGCTCAATAAATACATTTGGTTAAAGGAGGATGACAGTAGATTGCGATGTCAGCTAATTGATAACGCATCTCGAGCGTGTCGCGACCATTTCCATCGACGATCCACTCATCTTTGGTTAAAATTTCTTTGAGGTCTGCTAAAAAGTGGTCAAAATTTCTTTTTTTCCATCCGGCTGACATGTAGATTTTATCGAGGTGATAGACCGGAATTCCCTTAAGCTGAGAAAGTTTCGTAGCAAGGGTGGATTTACCGGAGCCCGGGGGGCCAAAAATCATTATTTTCATAGACAGGTCGGGGGTGAAACCCGTATACTTATACCTGAAAAACAACTTTTTTTGAAACTATGATTATTCAAGCAGTTCAACATTCAGTTCAGCATAACGCAATCCACTCAATTTCTGAGGGGCTAAACCGCGTATCAAAAACAGCACTCGATGCAATGAATGAAGAGATCGAAGAAGTAATGGAGCTCAAGCGATCAGGATACTTTGTCCGAATCGAAGCGAATGCTGTAGCGACTCGGCTTTTCCTACAAGCCCACACTTCATAGCAGTTCTTTCAAATCTTTTACCGGCTCTTTTGGCTTTCTCATGAATATGAGAACCAATAGAAAGGTGAGCGCTGAGAGTCCCAAAAGGATATACATCGCTGCATCCATACCGGTTATGAATCCATCATAGATCGCTTTTCGTAATCCATCTGTTACCACAATATGCTCTGATCTCAGGTATGCAAGGAGTTCTTGCGGATTAGAGAGTTGGTTCCGAACCTCAAGCAATTGCCTCTGTGTAAAGTTTAGGTTGTGTGTATCTATGTATTCGAAGACATGGTTTTGTCCAACGTTGCGGAGCGTGGAGCCAATGATCGCAAGACCGATCCCGCCACCGATTTCTTGGATTGTGTTCAGAGATCCCGCTGCTAGTCCCGTTTTTGAAGGGGGGAGCGAGGAAATACCTGCGGAAACACATGGTCCCATCAGAACTGACCACCCAATACCAAATGCAATGAGCATCCCGCCGAGCACCCAGACAGAAATCGTTGCTTTAGAAAAGAGGCAGAGTGTGGTGAATAGGGTATAAAACAAAATCCCTAAGAAAATAAAATACTTTGGTCGAAACCTCTGTTCGAGCCTCCCAACAATCGGCGAAAGGATCGAGAATGGAGCTGTAATGAGAAGAAGAATAAGACCTGTTTCGTACGGCTTAAATCCGAGTATATTTTGTATATAGAGCGGCATGAGGAAAAAAACCGACCAGACAAAAAATATGGTATAGAAGGCGCCAATCGAGGCAGATAAAAACCGCTCGTTCAAATAGAGATGAAACTCAATGATCGGATTGCTCGTGTTTAGCTCGATGTAGCAAAAGGCAATACCGAAAATGACAGCTACAATAAAGCTAACAATAATAGACGTCGATCCCCATCCCGCATTTGGACCTTCAATGATAGCATAGACAAGAGAAGTGAGGAAAATGATAAGTGTAATATTTCCAGGGAAATCGAGGTGCCTCGACCCATCTTCACTTTTTGATTCATTGGTGAACAAACCACACAAAATCAAACTCAGAAGAAAAAATGGGATGTTGAAATAGAAGATCATTCTCCATGAGAAAAGGGAGATCAATACACCGCCTAGGAGTGGGCCAAGCCCGCATCCAATTCCGATGGTCAGCATCCAAAATCCAATTGATCGACCATGCTCGTTTTCGGGGAACTGCTTTGTTATGAGTGCCTGTGAGAGGGGAAGTACAATTGCAGAGGCGAATCCCTGCATCCCTCTCCAGAAAATAAGCCCTGTAATACTTGTAGCCATACCACCAAAAATGGATGGAATGAGAAACAGAAGATTGCCAATTAAAAACACTTTCTTCCGACCAAAAACGTCGGCGAGTCTTCCCATCAAAACGAGGAATGGAACCATTGCGAGGCCAAAGACATTGAGGAGCCACTGAATATTAGTTAGGGAGGCATTTAAGCTTGTTTGTATGGAAGGTGCTGCCATGTTCACAATCGACCAGTTCAGCGCACCGGCAAATATGCTAAAGAGTATACCTAGAATTGAGAGTGATCGTTTCATGTTACAATTTCTGTTTTGGGATTCCTACTCCCTGGTAGTAAGACTGTGGGAGCATTTGCATAATTTCTAATTTACCAGGCCCAGTACTGTAATGGATGATAGTGGGCTCTTTTATACTTTTTTTGTCATATTGACAGTTATATTCCAAGGGTAGTTTGTACACCTTCGGAGCGTATGTATGAATCGCTTTTCCTAGTATTTCCTCGTCGCCTGGTAGTTGTGCTTCATACGTAAGGGCTGTCTCGTGAAGTTGTTTCAAAAATGGGGTGTTTTTTTTGTACGCAACAACTCCCGAATTGTAATGGGGTTCAGCATCAGGTGAAAGCCACAGTTTTTCTGAGGTATCTTCATATGCAGCTAAGTCATAGGTGTCGAGTATCTCAAAAAGGGGCGCGAGTGATCCCTTTACCATGCAATCGTTATCGATCCAGATAGTTTTGTCAAAGGGGGTTGACTGGAGTGCAAATGGCTTTTTCATCCATGCGTCCCGTACGCTCCATACAGATTCGCCATGCCTTATTTCCCACCGTTCAACTATCTCTTGAGGAAGATCTTCTTTTTTACTTGCACTGCATTCATGTTTTAGAGAAACAACGGTGCCGTATTTCTGACACCACTCGATTCCAAATTCCGACATACCAAAGTCGACAAAAGCAACTGGATAGGAATTTGCCTTTGTATAGTGTTCCCAGAACCATGGGAGGAGCCATTCACCTGAGAGGTCTGCACCGAGCAGTATTCCGCACGTATCCATCATTTCTTTTTATCAAGGGCGCCGTAGTTTTGCAATCTTCTTTACTATTTCAGGATCTTTTTCACCAAATGCGTAACTATACAGGTTTTGCCTGTTTTCCTGATAGTTATCCCCATTTTTTAGTATGTCTAGAATTTTAGATCCATCGTTTACAATAGTTCCGCATGAGTGGAGTGTATTTCCTCGTTCACACTTTAGCGCATCTTTCGGCTTTAAGAAAATAAGGGGGCGGTTAAATACTAAATAATCGTATCCGATTGAAGAGTAGTCTCCGATGTAGAAATCTGAAATCGAGAGAATTGGATATACACATGGGATATCGCTTGCAAACCAGATGTTGGTATGCTGTTTCGCCTTTTCTTCCATTGCATAGTAGTATCCAGGTTGGTCACGGAACGTCAAGGGATGGAGTTTGATGATGAGGTTATATTCTTTTGCCAGGGTATCTATTAAGGGAAATCCTTCCTGGATCGAACTCGATTGCTCATGATCATTCCACGTTGGTGCATACAGAATGGTCTGTTTTTTTTTGCGAAAGGAATTGGGTAGTAATGTAGAGAAGAAATCAACATGCTTTTGATAATATGCCAGACGAAAATTTCCGAGAGTAAACATCGTTTGTACTGAAACGCCCTGGTCAATGATTTGCTGTCTCATATATGGTCCGTAGACAAAGCGGTGCTGTGCATGGGTAACCATTCTCGATGCTGCATACGCTTTATCTGACTGGCCGTGTGGGAGAAAGATAGAGGGAATTTTTTTCCCTGTCACTTCTTCGATTCGCATCTGAAAATAGCTTCCTGTTTCTGCGGTAGAAGCAATGAGGATATCAGCCTCCTCAGCAAGCGTTTGAAACATCGACTCATCTTGAAGAAGTAATCGGTATTTCGTTTTTGGATAGAAAGTGTTTAAGACTGCTTCATCCTCTTTCGAATAGACAAAGAGTGTCGCATCGAGTAGGTCACAGAGTGGTACAAAATGGTCTAAATGGTTTGTGTAGTTCAAATCGAGAGAACAAACTATTTTCATACAAATCTCAATCCAGTTATACAGTGAGGAATGGAAGCATCATGGATACTTATATCTTTTTATACACCACTTTATAAAAAAATGGCAGCACGTCTTCAGAAGTCGTGTGATGCGTGGGGGATTCCCTATGATATCGAGTGTGTTCCCGATCAGGGAAGCTGGGAGGAAAACTGTTGCTATAAAGCAGAGTTTATTCTCAAGAAGCTTTTGGAGCATAAGAAGCCTGTTTTGTGGGTCGATGCTGATGCTGAAATTGTGCAGCAATTGCCTGAAACGTTTGACGGTACTTTTGGAACCATCATCAATCACGATTTAGATGAGACACATGCATCGAAAGTGATTTCTGGGGTTGTGTATGCTGAATACTGTGAGGAAGCTGTGTTGATCATTAAAAAGTGGATTGCAATATGCAAGGTATTTGATTCCAAGGAGTGGGACCAGATTGCTCTTCGTGAAGCGCTGAAAGATGAAAAACCTTTAGCTCTTCCATTATCGTACTATGCTGTCTATGACCGGGTAGAAGAGGGTGATTCTCCTGTGATTATTCATTATCAAGCATCGAGGCTACTAAAGAAGGTATGTAATAACGAAATTATCGACCTTTTTTCATGATGCTCTAACCATATATTCAAATGCTTCATCGACAATCTCTCCCAGTGGAATCGCTTCTCGTGCATCCTCTCGATATTTTCTATAGAGATGTAAATAGAGGTCTTCGATATTTTCTATTTCAACTTCACTTAAGGCCTGTAGAAGTGAGGATAAAAGGTCATCAGTTTTATCAATACAAGGAATGTTATGCATAATAGCTTCAAATGCAAGCATGAGTTCATTTAGCTTCTCTTCGCTACAACTATTCAGCGTTGACAAGAGTCGATAATCAATGAGAGGGCTTTCCACATCGTCAAAAAATTGACTGATAAATTCGAGGGCTTTTTGTACAGATTCGAAAGAACAAAAACTCGAGACGAATGAGTCAATACATTCGAATATTTTTATATTTGAATCGGTAAATTCTTTCCGAGATTTCAGGTACACTTCGATTGCAACTATAAGATCTTCATCGTGAATTTTACCCTCTTCAGTAGTGTAGTGGTCAACAACTCGTATCCATTTGGAAATATGGTGATAAGCTCCCCTTTCTACAAGGAGAGGCGTAAGGGTATCGAGAAGCTTCCATCCCCGTTCATTGAGAGAATCTACTGATACAAGACTATCACTGATATATTCTGGATCAAGCAGTTTGAGGTGCTCAGCATGTTGCTTAAAATAATGAAGTAGGGCTTCGGTTGATTCTTTTTCAAGTGGGATAAAATCTTCAGCAATTCTCGTGATATAGCAAGGTTCAAACGCCCTGTCTTGTGTAATGATCGGTAGTGCAGCTTTTAGTTCTTCAAAGCTTTCATCATTGAGCCATTCGATATATGATACGAGAGCTGTCTCCATCCCTGTAACATATGAGGCAATCTCCGAAATTCTTGTTCCCTCAGGCACAGGATGAACAGTTGGAGAGGCAGGGCTGTTATGAATGAATGAGTGATCGAGAAGAATAGGGTATGGAGAGGCAGAGGGAAAGTAGGGATTAACAATATATTCCTCTTCAGTAATGTCATAGATAGGGGCAAAAATAGCTCTTCTCGTTAGAGAAGAGACACGTTCTGCTACCGTTGATGATGAGCAGGAGAGAAAGGTAATGGTTGTTTCTTCAGGAACCGTAGAAAAAAACTCTTCCGTGATTGATTCTTCATCGAAATACGTTTCTTTGCCAAGAAGAAGGTAGTCAGGGTTTCCATGGCAGAGGAAAACAATAGCATCTGGAGCTTTCTCGCATGAACTAATGGCGAATTGTATTTGCTCAACACTGCCAACTTCTCGAAGGACTGTATGTGCAACTCGTGAGACTTTCTCAAGCGTTCGTGCCATCTCAGGGCCCGTGAAAAAATCGTTATGATCATATTCTGTACGTAAAAATAGTACGCTTGGCCTTGTTATAGCCAAACTGAGATCCCCTCCAGCAGCCATGAATATCCCTCCTCATAGAGTAATAGTATACCAAACCAAAGATTAAAATTGAAGGTATTAGAATCGGGTTACAAAGCGCTACAAGAGTGCAACTCTTTCCCTTGCGAGCAAACATATATGAGGGTAAACTTTGCGCCCTTACGGAGATATGTAGATGATTGAAGGAACGTATAACTGGTGGAGCGAGGAGACATACGGGTGTCTTTGTCCTCCTGATCAAATTGCAAATGAGACTACTTTTGAGAAAGCGTTCGGATATGTTCAGTCAATCCTGACGCTTCCAATCCTTCTAGCAGTGGGGGTAGCAATTGTACCAATAGAAGCGTGTCGACGAACCTATACGTGGATTACAGATGAAATTCCTACAGGATTTGCAGCAGTCTCAGAAAATTCAGCACTTTGGGATACGGTTAATCTAGCGAATGCTCGGTTTAGTAATGAGACTCACTTTGGCATAGCAACATCGCACTACCAGTACGGCGGTGCAGAAATCTACCCTGACTCCCAATGGAATGAACCTTTGTATCCGGCGGAGCCCGCAGTGGATCCTGCACAAACACTTCAAGAATTAACAAGAGGTGGAATCGACCTTTTGGGATCTCGCGAGCAAGTGGAGCGGGTAATAAACACACTGCAAGAGATGGAGCTTAATTCGTTTCGACTCTCTGTTCCCGAGTCGCTCTGGCCAGACCAGAACAATACGATCAATGAACCTGAATATGCCCGTTTTAGAGAGATATTAGAGCAATTCAAAGATGCTGGTATCCGGGTTGTACTGACCTGTCATCACTTTTCCCATCCAAAAGAGATGGAAAATTCTGGAAGCTTTTTCAACGAGACGAATTGTGATCGGTTTGTTGATTTCTGTTCACATCTTTATGACCATTTTGGCGATGTAGTTGATGAGTGGTGTACGATCAATGAACCAGGGGTTTTCACAACAAGTGCATACATGAGAGGTGTGTTCCCTCCGTGTGAAGTTAACTTTGAAAAAATGGGCCGGCTTATGATTCAGATGATCAAAATGCACAACCGTGCCTATTGCGCACTCAATGAAAAAGCTGGAGCTGCGGGTCGAGATGTCGTTGTCGGATTTTCTCATCAACAGATCACGTTTAAAGCAGAGCACTGGTGGAACCCAATTACACAAGCCGTCGCTTCGATTATGACGCACATTATGTCGAATGCCTACCTCGAGTTTTATCGATCGGGAACGTTCCATATTCAAATTCCATTCCTTCTCAATATGAAATATGAAGACCCTGAATTTGCAGCAAATAATGGATACTTAGATGTGATTCAGCTGCAGTGTTATACAAGGCCGCTCATTACGACATGGCCTATTGACTCAGGGTGCTATCCACATGAAATAATGACCAATATGCCTTATAGAATGGATCCAGCGGCTCTCTATGAGGGTATGAAACATGTCTACGAAGTAACCAATAAAGAAATAGACATTACCGAGTTTGGAATGGCAACCCATGACCCACGACTTAAACGGCTCTATATGCAGCGAGCGCTCTACGCAATGTATGAAGCAAATCGAGAAGGTGTGCCACTCAGCGGTGTTCATGCCTGGTCATTTTTAGGTGGAGATGCGAGGTATTACCACGAGTGGGACCAGGATCCTGTACTCCAGGATTTTGGAATTTGTGAGCCTACAGAAAAAGGTGATCACTACCCATTGAGACCTGCAGCCGAAGCACTTCGAGATGTTGTTCAAAGAACAAGAGCAGTAGCTGCTGCTGCTTGATAATAAAAAGCATAAACGGATAGAGTTTTATGCAGTATACCCAATGAACCTAGGAGGTATTGATTCGATACAATATGGATATTACGAAATGAGGGTCTTGTTTTTGACCACAAAGAGCTTGAGAAATCTGTCGAAGAGCTCTCGACACATTCCAAATACAGGAAAATGTCAAAACGTGAGGAAGCTCCGTATCAAACTGATTGCTTAACAGCAATTGCCTATCTCATAGAACACTCTACATTAAAACCTATACCTATCACCTATATTGGAGATATGCCGAGGGAACTAGCCATTCGGGGTTGGTCCGTTGAGAAAATACCCAAGGATAAACTTCAAGAAGGGGATATAGTTTTTGCTGGGCAGAAAAATATCTTACGCCGAATCCATCATGTCGGTTTAGTATGTGATGGCAAGATTGTTCACTCTTCTCCTAAAGGAGTGTTCAAAGAAGATCCCGAAGATTTTTTTCGTACAAGAGTGCAAAAGTTCGAAAAAGAAGGTGAGCCATCCTTTCTTATCCATTACATTGACAAAAGAAATTTTGTTGAAAAATTAAGGGAGCGGAGGCATGTATAACAGGCATGGAACGGCTTTTAATTATTCGTCTTTTACCACTTTTTTTGGCTATTGCCATTGATATTATGGGGTTTGGACTTGTCCAACCTGTGATGACCGCAATGTTTTCGGAAGTACATACATCTGTACTTCCGATTGGAACACCTGAAGCAATGCGCTATTTTTATTTGGGTCTGGGGTATTTGCTCTACCCACTGTTTATGTTTTTCGGGGCATCACTGCTCGGTGACCTCTCTGATAATATCGGCAGAAAAAAAACCCTGATCCTTTGCCTTTTTGGGCTCTTTGTCGGGTATATAGGGATGGCTGCCGGCGTTTTTTGGGGACAGCTTTGGATTTTCTTTATTGGTCGGGCATTTACCGGTTTGCTCTCCGGGTGTCAACCCGTTGCTCAGGCTACTATTGCTGACTTAAGTCCTCCTGAAGACAAAGCAAAGAATATGGGATTTATAGTTTTTGTCGTATCGGCTGGACTCCTCTTTGGACCGCTTATCGGCGGATTCTTTTCTGACTCGACATTGGTTCCGTTTTTCGGGTTTTGGACGCCATATTTTATTGTGAGTTTACTCTCACTTGTTTCAGCGATTTGGATTTTTGTTAGTTATCCTGAATCATATGAAGTGCATCAACATGTTCCATTTGATCCCCTGCGGCCCGCTCGAATTTTTATCATGGCTTTTCAGCTTCGACCACTACGTCTCCTCGTTCCACTCTTTCTTTGTATGCAAATCGGTCTAGGAATTTACTATCAATATGTACTTGTTGAGATGCAGGTTGCGTATAAGTACTCTTCATTTTATCTCGGTGCTTTCTCAGGATGGATGGGGGTCTTTTTCACTCTTTCTCTTCTTCTTGTCTTACCAAAGCTGGTTGCTCGATTCTATGTAGAACACCTCGCTATCGTAGCACTTCTTGTCTGCGGCATATTTATTATCTTCGGCTCAATCGTTCATCATCAAATCTATGAATGGATTATGGCTGCTGTCGTTGCATTCACAAACAACATAGCGTACGCGATGATCATGACAACCTTCTCAAACCAGGTTGACCAAACAAGGCAAGGATGGGTTAATGGGGTGTTTATCTCAACGATGGCTCTCGGGTTTTGTTTAAACGCGCTCGCGGCAAATCTGATTCCCGTAATTGGTGTGATGGGGGTAATTTTTATAGGGGGGATACTTTATACTTTCTCAGGCCTACTTATGCTTGTTTTTTGTCTCCTCTTTCCGTTAAAAGGGATACCAAAAAGTAGAGAGACACAATGAAACCGAACCCAGTAGAACTTGTTCCACATGATCCAGAATGGTCGAGAAAATATGCAAAAGAAGTCCCAATCCTTAAAGGGGTGTTTTTAGAGAACCTCGTTTCTTTACACCACATTGGGAGCACTTCGATACCAGGAATTCTCGCAAAACCAATTATTGATATCCTCGGTGCGGTAAAGAGCCTAGATGAGGTAGACAAAGTAGTGGGGTATTTGGAGGAACTCGGATTTAGGGCACACGGTGAGATGAATATTCCTGGGAGACGTTATTTTACCCGAATAGATAACTCTGTGCACCTCCATATTTTTAAAGAGGGTGACCCGCAGTTAGCAAGACACCTCACTTTTTGCGAATTTCTCATTGCACACCCAGAAAAGGCGAAGGCTTATGAAGAACTGAAAAAACAGTGCGCTTCGAAATTTGCGGACAACAGCTTGAAATATGCTGAATCGAAAACCCAGTTCGTTCGACAGATGGATGAGGAAGCCGCTCTCTGGAAAGAAAGCACGTGCGAATAAAAGAGGGGATCTCCCTCTTTCTTTTTGAACCTATGTCTGATATACTCTCCTTCTATGATCCGAGTTGAAAATTTAGAAAAATCGTTTGGAGCCAGGGAGCTCTTCTCTTCTGTTTCATTTGCTTTGGGAAAAAAAGAGCGGTGCGCTCTCCTTGGAAGGAATGGGACTGGAAAATCGACCCTAATGAAAATCCTTGTCGGTGATTTGGAAAGTGATGGGGGATCGATGGTTGCCCCTAAAGAATATACTATTGGCTATCTCAAGCAGCATTTACACTTCACTAAAGGATCAATTCGGGAAGAGGTGCTTTCTTCGAACAAAAAAGCGGAACCGTACGAAGCTGATGCATTACTCTGTGGCCTGGGCTTTTCACCTCAGCAGCTCAGTGATCCTCCAGAGCTTTTTTCTGGTGGATACCAGTTGAGAGTTGAACTCGCAAAGACACTTTTGCAAAAACCAGATTTGCTTCTTCTTGACGAGCCTACAAACTACCTCGATATTGTCTCTATTCGATTTTTGGAGCGAACTCTGAAGCACTGGCCTGGTGAGTGTATTATTATTTCGCACGATAGGAGTTTTCTCGATCGAGTATGTACCCATTGTTTAGGGCTTCATCGTGGAGGAATTCGAAAAGTTGCAGGCGGAACGGATGCCTATTTTTCTCGAATTAGAGAAGATGAACAGCGTCAGGTGCGGGAAAATGAAAACTTAAAAAAACAAAAAGCGCACCTCACTAAGTTTGTTGAAAAATTTCGATATAAAGCATCAAAGGCGTCGCAAGCGCAATCGAAGCTAAAGGCGATTGAAAAACTTGGTGAGATTGATGAACTTGAAGATGAAGTGGTCCTCTCGTTCGCATTTGCCGAGAAAAACCATCCTGGAAAGCAGATTACTGCAATAAAAAACATCTCTTTCCAGTATGAGACCCCTTTAATTCAGGATGTTTCATTTGACATCCTCAAAGGAGAGCGAATCGCAATTGTTGGGAAGAATGGGTGTGGTAAGTCGACTCTCTTACGCCTTTTATCCGGAGACCTCAGTGCGCAAAAAGGGCATATTAAATATTCAATGAATGCAACCATTGGATACTTTGGTCAGACCAATGTTGAACGATTAGATCCCCGTTGGACCATTTATGATGCGATTAAAAGATCAAACGAAAAGCTGAAAGATCTTGAAGTTCGGCAGATTGCCGGGCAAATGCTTTTTCATAAAAACGACGTGCACAAAACCATAGATGTGCTTTCAGGGGGTGAAAAAGCAAGAGTACTTCTGGGGCGAATACTCGCTTCAGAGTGTAATTTACTGCTTCTCGATGAGCCGACAAACCACCTTGATATTGAATCGGTAGAAGCGCTCATTCATGCTTTAAAATCCTTCGCTGGATCAGTTGTTATTGTTACGCACAATGAATGGATACTCCAGGCACTTGAGCTTGATAAAATAATCCTTTGCAAAGAAGGTGAGCAACTTATTCATCTCGGTGATTATCCAACCTTCTTAGAGCTCGTTGGATGGGGGGATGATGAACCAAAAAAAGAAAAGCCAAAGAAAAAAGAATCGAATTCAAGGGAAGAGCTCAAAGCGATCAGAAGTCAAATACGAACGCTAGAAAAAGAGCTTCCGAAGCTAGAGAAAGAAAAGGGGAAAATCGAAGCGCAGCTCGTTGAGCTTGCTCAGGTCGAAGATAGGGAAGAGCTCGTCAAACAATCTGAGAAATTCGAAAAATTATCTGCTGAAATTGAGTCGCTCTATACATCTTTAGACCTGCTCTATTCAGAAGAGGACGCCCTTAGAAATAGTGCTCATAACTAAGTATCAACGATACAAATGCAGCTGAATTTCTTCCAAAAACCGTAAACCAGGGACCAACGATAAACTGTTGTACCGCCGATGGGTTGTATTCAATCGCTGGTGCTAAACTGAACTGGTCTCCCGATGGCCCACCAACTGATGCTGGCAATCCTGTTCTTGTTATTCCAGGGGTACCGCTGAAGGTAGTTTTGTTGAAGTTTTTATAGACGACATCAAGCGCAAACACCCACTTCTGTACGATGCTGACTTCAACAGAGCCATACAGTTGAAGTTGATTACCCGGACTCACAGTTCCACTGGTACCATAGCCTCCGCCATAGCTATTAAAACTATTCACATCGACATTTGAGGGGATAATATATACAAGGTTTCCTCGAACCTGCATTGGATGTAGCGGGAATGTCCACAGTACCTTTGAAATGTTCAGGTTGAACTGTGACTGGTAGGAGCCAGCTCCAGTTGCATCTGTCCCTAAATTGTCAGGATTTAGGTGATCGTATCTGCCAAATGGAAACGTTTCAGAAAAGGTAAATCGAAGCGCAGGTATGTATGGGGTTTCTTTCATAAGTTGAAACCCAAGCGTAACTTGCATGTCGCCCCAATTTGTGGTCCCTTGGTTTCTCGTTGTGTTATACAGCCCTTGCGGCGTAAACTGCACATCAAGCCAATTCATAATCCCCGTTTGAAAGATAAAAACTGGATTAATGGTCCAGAAATCAGGCACATTTACAACCTTTCTATTTCCAGTGTATGCCCCGTAGGTATCAGTGATAAAAAGGTATGGCTGAATGTTGACATGCCCAACTGGTGCATTGTGTGCTGATCCCGTAAGCAGCGGTCCTGCATAGTAGGGGCTAAACATCTGTTTAGCGATGTCATAGTCAGTCTGGGCTTGATCAAGTTCTTCTTGCACCTGAGCTGGAGATTTAACTGTTTCGTGTGCGGCTGCACCACCTTTTGCAAAGAGAGAAGCTGAAAGAAAGCATACGCTGAGGAATGTCCACTTCATAAATACCTACAAATTTTGACTCAAAATAAAAGAACATTTTTTTCTTTACAAGGGAAGAGATTCAGAGTACACGAAACAAGAAAAGGAGTACTTAAAATGGCCGATTCGGTTCAAGGGGGACCAGCATCACCACAGCGTCCAAATGCAAACGAAGAATATAAGCATGAATACAATGAATCAGTTAAAATATTTTCTGAGTCATTGCAGGAGTACCATGGAACAACCGAGTTTCAAAAAAAGGCAATGTTGAAGGATGCAATGTCCAAGTCGCTCCAAGCCATGGGCGATAGTGCAGCCGGGATGCTCAATCAAGAACTGCAGGCTCAAAAAGAAAAGTTACAGAGTGACTACGAGTCGTATACAGCACACGAGTCAGAGAAAGGGTATGAAACGCTCCAAGATGATCTAAAATCAATGGAGAAATAAGCCTGCTCCGTGGTATCCTCTTTCCTCAAATTTGGAGGAAATATGGCAGGAGCAATAACAACACATCATCTCGATTTATTACAAACCGCACAAATTTTAGGCTTAAATCCCACAGTTACGAAGAGTCTAACCGAAAGGCAACTCTCTCGTTTAGTGTCCAAGACGCTTAGAGAATGTGCTTTTCAAATTCGATCACCCAGGGTGCCTAGGCTTTATAAAACTGAAGCGACTTCCTCCTCCTCTTCTTCTTCTTCAAGTAGCGTCGTAGAACGAATAGTACAAAAGGGAAAGTTCCGAAAAGCAGCTCGAGCTGGCTCAGCGGTAAAGTCTTGTACGGGAAAACGATCGAGAGAGGAGCGAGGTACTGATGATGACGGGGCTTCCGCTGGAGCACCATCACCTAAAGTAGTTAAACCAAAAGAGGCAGTTGGGAGTAAAAGTGCGAAGCGACTTCGATTTGCAGAAGTGCTTCTTGACCAAAGAGAAAGGGGAAAACTCTCACCTGACTCAAGAGAATTGAAATCCGCGCTTGCCTCAGCAGGAATTCGTAAATTACCACCTCTTTATAGATATCTAGTTACACCTGTAATCGACCGTCGATGCGTAGCTGAACTGCGAGCTATTTCAAAAGCACGAGCACTCGAAATGAGAGCATTATTCAAACCACAGAGCCAACTACCATACTGGGATGCTAAAGTAAGGGATATCTACACTAAGGGAGACGGAATACTCACCGATATGATTCAGCCGCGGTTCATAAGTCCACAAAAAGGGTTTGGGCTTATTGCGACCAAGCGAATTAGAGCGTATACAGTACTTGGGCTTTATACCGGAAAAATTTCAAGAATTAGGGACGTTGATCCGAGTAACCGATACTCCTTTGGTTTTGAGGAGCTCGATGCATTCAAAGACTTCGTCATTGACGCTGAAAAGCATGGAAATAAACTTCGTTTCGTGAACACCTCGAAAGACATGAAATCTGCAAATATAAATGCGATTGAATACGTATCTCAATTCGGCGTTCCGCTCATCATTTTTGTTGTGGGTGCAAAGGGGATTGAAGCGGGAGAGGAACTCACCATTTTTTACGGCGAAGACTACATCAAAAAATTGGGATTAAAGCTCTAAGCGCTGAATCAAAACTTCGTGACAACTGAAAATATTTCATATATATGTCTTGAGCATGATACGAAGTTTTCAGTTGATTTTCATTGCCTTGCTCTTTGTAGGGTGTTTTGGTGGGGAGAAAAAACAAACCCACCGCATTGTATACCTTTCGGCGCAAGAAGGAAGCATCCGTCTCAAGCGGGGGCTCACATCCTATTATACTATTTCGCTACATAGACCAGCGCAGTCTACCTATGTGTTCTATACCGATCCTTTAGATGATGTGGAACCCGTCTATCTTAACCGGTTTGTAGAATATTGGAATTCTGATACCAGTGGATTGTCAAGTGGAGCACCGGGTGCCGCACTTATTATCGAGAAAGAAAATGGTGAAACGGTTCCATTTCTTTTCAAAGTACAAGACCCTGAGTTTGACCCTCAAACCAACACACTCTACTTTGATGCGCACACGAGTCAAGAGCTTGAGGAATCGATATTAAAGGAAGCGAAAGGGAAAATCACGATGTTTATCGAGACGTGAAAAAAGGTGGTCGTATGGGTTTAGACATTACATTCAACTGCGGTGACAGATCACTCGGTGGGTATTTAGCGCTCCCTGATAAAAAAGAGGGACCTGGGTTAATTCTCCTCCAAGAATGGTGGGGGATAAATACCCATATCAAGGACCTCGTTGATCGATTCGCAAGTGCTGGGTTTGTAACGCTTGCTCCCGATCTTTTTCATGGTGAAGTTGCAACCACACCTGATGCTGCGGAACGTGCAATGATGCAGCTCAATATCAGTGCTACTGCGAAAGAACTTGAATGCGCGGTTACATATCTTAAAGAACAAAAAGTGCTCAAACCACAAAAAATCGCCGTGATGGGATTTTGTATGGGTGGGCAGTTGGCTCTATTTACAGCCTCAATTTCAAAAGATATCGATGCCTGCATAGATTTTTATGGTATCCATCCAAATGTTAAACCAGACTTTCACAACATATCGTGTCCCGTACTTGGAATTTTTGGAGGACTTGACACTATGGTTACACCTAGTGTCGTACAAGAATTAGAAACAACACTCGATGATCACAAGATAAGCCATACCTTTATTACCTATGAAAAGGCTGGTCATGCTTTCTTCAATGATGGAAGAAAAGAGGTGTATAATAAGGCTGCTGCAGAAGATGCGTATCAACAAGTGCTCACATTTTTAAAGAGAACAATTACGTAATTCAAGAGAGAGAAATGAATATACTCTTAACCGGCGTCACAGGATATATTGGATCTAGATTAGCACCGTTACTCCTTGAAGCTGGTCATACAGTCTATGTGCTTGTTCGTAACAAAGAAAGAGTTCAAGATCCTCGCCTCATTCCGATAGAAGGAAACCTTCTCGATGGACCGTTACCTTTCCCAGAAGAAATTGATGTCGTTTATTATTTCATCCACTCTATGGCGAATATTGGTAGTAAATTCGAAGAAGCAGACCGGAAAATTGCGCACTCGTTTGTCGAAAGCCTCTCGAAAACGAAATGTTCCCAAATCATTTATCTGACAGGGCTCGTTAATGATACAAACCTTTCTAAACACCTCGCATCGCGTAAAGAAGTAGAAACGATCTTAAGAACCTCTTCTACACCTTTGACGTCGCTTCGGGCTGGTATTATTATTGGCTCAGGAAGTGCCTCGTATGAAATTATTAGAGACCTTGTAGAGAAACTTCCTATTATGGTGGCCCCTAGTTGGGTTTTAAACAGTTGTCAGCCCATTGCAGTTCGCGACGTGATTGATTACTTATTTAAGGTCCTGGGGAATGAAAAAGCGTACGGAAAAGCTTTTGATATAGGTGGTCCAGAACAGCTTACCTATAAAGAGATGCTTTTACGGTACGCAAAAAAACGGAAATTGTTTCGACTTATTATTACAGTTCCTCTTCTCACACCCCGTCTTTCTTCGTATTGGCTGTTCCTCATTACATCGACGTCATTCTCACTTGCGCGAGTACTTGTAGAGAGTTTACGAAACAACGCCATTTGTGAAAGCAATGAGATTAGTGAGGTTGTGCCAAAGGAGTGCCTTTCCTATGATGAGGCGCTTGATTTAGCGTTTCAAAAAATTGAAGAGCATGCCGTTGTGTCAAGTTGGCATGACTCTTGGTCCTCGAGTAACTTTCCCGCTGAATACAATAAATACATCCAGATTCCGACTGATGGCTGTCTTATCTACGAGACAAAGCAAGCCTTTACGACGAGTCCTGAAAAAATTGCTGAATATATCTTCAATATTGGGGGAAAGAGTGGATGGTATTCAATGGATTGGGCGTGGCGAATCAGAGGCTTGATAGATCGTGCGCTTGGTGGTGTCGGACTGAGGCGTGGTAAAACCAATCGGGGGAGATTACGTGCGGGAGATGCCCTTGATTTCTGGCGAGTGCTGCTTGTTGATGATGTGAATGGAAGGCTTCTTCTCTATGCAGAAATGAAACTCCCAGGTGAGGCGTGGCTTGAACTCAAGATTGATGGGCAAGAACTTGTTCTCATTGCAACGTTCCGTCCGAATGGATTATTGGGCAGGCTCTATTGGTGGATGTTCTATCCATTTCATTGGTTTATTTTTCCTGGGATGGTCCGCCATATCGTCAAAAATGCTGATAAAGAATAACTTTTTTGCTATTACTTCG
>Ga0209692_10001003_pt1 | contig 45002 bp, 31 predicted proteins | sample tdDd472_FD_187129 | JGI IMG/M metagenome (GOLD analysis project Ga0209692, IMG submission 187129) | Marine sediment microbial communities from the Atlantic coast under amendment with organic carbon and nitrate - tdDd47.2 (SPAdes)... | ecosystem: Environmental > Aquatic > Marine > Coastal >...
ATGTAAGCGCATAAGGAATACCTGATATCATCGTCCGGGCAAATAATTCTTTCCTCAAAATTTGTAACAATATTCGAAGAATTACTTTCTGTCCTGATTTGCTGGATGGAACGATCACCTGCATAGACTACCGTATCGCAATAGCTTTCTTTTGAGCTGTTTAAATTCCACAATGTACAACCTTCATCCTCCATATTGCCAAACCAGATTAACTCCCTTCCCAGCCGAAAGTTATTAATCCCGGACGGTTCAATGCTATTCACAGATGATATGCTTCCGGACTCCTTAAGCCGATGTGGAGAACTAATCCAATAATTACCTGCTTCTTCCAAAGGGAGATCAACAACGTATTCAGTATTGATAGTAGCCATACTACTCGTGTCCATGATTACCTTAGCGATGACATTGTCCCTGTCAACTTTCAGGTAAGTATCCAAATCTTTTGAGCGCTGAGCAAGATCGTCTAAAATATGTAAGCCTAAGGCTCCTTCAGCCCTTAGGGGGATATAATCATCAATGTAAACAGGCGTTAGGGTGAACTCATAGAATCCTGTTTCATTCACTTTTGTATTCAGAATAAAAGTAGGATACGTTTCGGGGTAATCCAGGTCGAATACAAAATCACCCAATGAATGAGCGATGAGTTTGCCATTGTAAAGTTCAACTCCCTGCATAATGTGAGGATGGTGGCAAATAACCAGATCAGCGCCGTTGTCGATGGCAAATTGCGAAGTAGCCCTATTCTTAGCATTGGGAGCATAGGCCAATGGGAAATAATCTTCATCCTCAAATTTCTCAGTGAATAATGGCTGGCAGCTATCGCAATTATCGGAGGGATTAAACGAATATTCACGGCCTGTATGCCACTGCATAACTACTAAATCCGAGATATCTTTTACTTCATCAATTTGCTTTTCAATATAATATGGTTCCAGGTTTGCAAAACCGGATTTGTTGTAACCGGCATTCAGGTAGGGTTGATAATTATTGTATTGCCCGGTTTTGTCGCTCGCTGCCAGGAAGGCAAAATTTATACCTGACTTTGAATAAAATGCTGGTAAATAGGCCTCATAGGAATTTGCCCCGGCTCCCATATGTAAAATATTATTTTCTTCTAAAACGGATTGGGTTTCCTGCATTCCAGGTAACATATAATCCAAAACATGATTATTGGCCAGTGTTACAATGTCTATTCCGGCATGTATTAAACCATCAACATTCTCTGGTGAACCTTTAAAATATATCGTTTTGCTGGGATGATGCCCCCAGGTTGTTGTTAATGGACACTCAAGGTTGGCAACAGTAATGTCAGCTGCATCTCCAAGAATTGGCCTGGTTGGCTCGAATATGGCTTCAACGCCCTGTGTGGGAATAATTCCCCCGGTGTATTCGTATTTTCTGGCCAGCATGATATCTCCCACAAAATTTAGCGTTACCGGAAATGAGCTGTTACCCGGATCAACCTCAACACTACAGCTGGCCTGCCCCCACCTGTTTGTTGGGTCAACAACCCGGAGTAAAACCCGGTAGGGATGATCGTCTGTTACTAAAAAAGTATGTAGCGGTTCCTGCTCTGTGCTGGTTGAATCATCGCCAAAATCCCAGAAAAAATCATGCTCGTCGCTGTCGGGATCGATCACTTTGCCAAAAAACTGTACGTCAACAACTTTGCTGCCTTCCATATTTGTATATTCTTGACCGACAGTAAACTCAATCGATACATCCGGGATAACAGGTAAATCGTTGCTGATATTTATGACGTTATCAAAATAAACTGTACCCTGCCATGAATTGTCCCTATCATTTATATAAACGATTTCCGTAATTTCGGGCAGGTAGTTAAAAAAAGCCTGCCAATCATCAGCAACAGGAAGTTGATAATCATTCCACTGGTCTTCAGGAAAACATCCCTGGTATACAGGTACCCAATCATCAGTATTCACTTCTTCTGATCCGGCAAAAGAATAAAAAAGCACATTTGAATTATCCATAATGGCAATTCCCTGTATTTCGGCCTGCGAAGCAATATAGGCATAAACCTGCCAAACATCACCATCATTCACAACAATAGGTGCAATGCTTTGAACCTTCCAGGTATTTCCATATAGTTTTAAAGACCAGGGAGAATTTTCATAAGTGATTGCTGAATTTAGCTCCCAATCAAGAGGATCTTCATCTTCAGAAGGGTATGAAGTCAGATCAATAGAACCACTATCGAAGTCTTCGATAATAATTTGTTTTTGAGAATTAGATTTAACCTGGTTTTGGGCATTGATTTTATTAACATTGAATGAGACTAACAAGCATACTGAAACAACGAAAAAGAACAATTCCTTTATTTTTTTAATTTTTATCACCGGAAAGCAGGTTTTAAAATTTGTAAATAAGGGCTCGAAGTTACTATATTTTAAAGCAAACACTCTCACTTCCTACATGAGTGCATAACAAATTGGATCGGTTCTATAGTTGCAGTTTTTAGGGTAACCCTGTAATTTCCTATGGTGAAGGCGAAAAATTGAAATCCTGGAAAGTTCCGATTCTGTCCACCACTTAAAACAACTCTAAACAGAAAAAGCTGAGATTAAAAACAATCTCAGCTTTCCAAAAAATCTATGTGTCTAGTTTATATTATTTGTTTACAGGTGTTCCACTGTTATTAAGGTTCTTTTCAGGTAAAGAAGAAGTAGGAGCTGCTTCAACTTTTCCCTTAACTCTTAGTACAACCGTAGATTGTGTTGCATTAGATTGTACTGTGATGCTTTTGTTTATTGTTCCTACCTTTTTGGTATTGTATCTGACAACAATCACTTCAGATTTACCAGGTAATACAGGGTCCTTGGGCCATGTTGGAATAGTGCAGCCTCAACTCGCCTTTACTTTCTTAAGAACCAGGGGCTCTTTCCCTTCATTGGTGAATTTAAATTCAACATTACCATCAGAACCATAGGCAAGGGTTCCGTAGTTATGAACCATTTTATCAAATACAATAACAGCTGCATTTGGATTATCTGCCTTTGGATTTGCTTGATTTGCCTCTGCTGCCCTTGCTTTGTCAGTTTTCTCGTTTTGTGTTTTGCTTTGCTCAACTGCATTCTTTTGCGAATCAGTTGTTGTTTCTTTATTTTCTACCTGGGCACCGGCAGAAAATACCGCAAAACAAAATACGAGAATTGCTAAAATTGTTTTGTTCATCTTTAATCGGGTTAATGAATACTTTAATATGCAGCAAAATTATAGATAAAATAAATCAAATCACCAATTTAACATAATTTTTCATTTATGTAAATGAAATGTAAATAAGGGTTTTTTTTGGAAGGACTCTTTTACAAATTTCATGTAAATTCTACGAATAAGACTGCCTAAAGGATCTCCAAATTTTCTGGATTCCCACCCATCTGGTCAGGCGGGTGCATTGCGGGACTTACCGGAAAATTGAAGAAATTTTTGCACCAAATCACATCACATCAAGAGAAAGTTCTTTCTCTTGATGTGATGAAGTAAAAGAAAATGAGTTGTTTTGTTTAATAAATTAAAAACGGTCAACTCTATTCAGGGAAGGTCAATATTAGGATATACAGATCAATCCTTCCTTGCCGGCTGGCATTGCCTTGACGGCAAGGCGGGCATTGGATTTCTGATATCATTACCATTCTTCAGCAAACAATTCATTCACTTCATTGTTTAATTGTATTACAATGTTGTAGTGGCAAATGAAAAGGCTCTTTATCCTCATATCGTGTTTTTGTTTCTTATCAGTCAGTGCCGATGAGAATATTGACAGTTTGATTGCTTCATGGAACAAAATTAGTGCTGAGTTCCTCGAAGTACGTGAAATGGATAGTGCCTGCAAATATGGAAATTGTGCAGTGGATATGCTGGAACAAAAAATTGAAAATGACTATAGAAACCAGTCCAACGTCGAACTACACAACCTCAAAAAGCAAAAGGCAGAGGCGTTAAGTAACCTGGTTACAGCTTATGGTACTTCCGACCAGCTAGACCTTGCAATGGAATGTTACCAGGAAGCACTCGAACTGTACAGGGAAATTGGTGCCGGGGATGAAATCTTCCAGTTATATTTTCGGATGGGTAGAGTCATGGATCTCCGAAGCAACTACAGAGAAGCCATTCCTTATTACCAAATGGCACGTGACCAGGCAGTTAAAAATAAGAGTAAGAAAGACGAATCACTGGCTTTTTCCTTTCTCGGGCTAAATAATCGCTATATGGGAAATTATTCCGAATCCCTTAGATACCACCTGCTGGCTTTGAGGATAAACGAAGAACTGGATAATAAATCCGGTATAGCTTCTGACTATGTTACCGTGGCGGCCATTTTAACCAAGCTGAATGATTACGAATCCGCCCTCGACAAACTGAACCAGGCTAAGGTCCTTTTTGAGGAGTTGAGTGATACATCCGGCGTAGCTATGATATTTAATGATCTTGGCAGGATATATGCCGATTTGGGAAATACGGCAACAGCCCTCGATAATCACCTTAAAGCAGCATCCTACAGGCAAATGGCCCGTGATTTCGACGGACTCGGTGCATCAAACTTATACATAGCTGACATCTACCTTATAAAGTGTGAACATGCCAAAGCACTTGAATATTTACAGGAAGCCGAAAATGCTTTCCACATATCTTCAAATAAAGAGGGTATCATGACTGTGCAAAGACATACTGCAGAGGTGTATATGGACAAAAATGAAATTGAAAACGCACTTCACTGGCTTGAACTTGCCCAAAAAACAGCAAAGGAAATAATGAATTATGTTGGGCTGATTAAGATTTGCTCGCTCAAAGGTGAGATTAATTTTGATCAGGGAAAATATCAACTGGCGATACAGCAGTTGAATAAAAGCCTGGATTTTGCCTATCAAATGAACATCAATCAGGAAATATACCGGCTTAATGCCCTCTTGGCTGAAGTTTATGAGAATAAAGGCGATTACAAAAATTCAGTTAAGTATTTAAATCAATCCATAAAGTATAAGGACTCGGTTATTGCTAATGCAAATTTTGCTGCTGCAGTTCAAATGGAAATGGAATATAACTACCAAAAAGAAAAAATTGAGACTGAACTGGAACAAAACAGAAAAGATGCAAGTAACCAGCTGGAAATAACCAAACAGGAAACACAAAAGAAATTATTCCTGGGTGGTGTGGTCATGTTTCTTATTATTTCGCTTGGGCTCTTTAGCAGGCTTCGATATATCCGTAAAGCGAGCAGGGACCTGAAGGAACAGAAAGACGCAGCCGAGCACCATCGACAGGTTGCTGAATATGAAAGTGAACGGGCCACCCAGAACGAAAAGGCGAAAGAGCTGTTTCTTGCAAATATGAGCCACGAAATCCGCACTCCGATGAATGCCATTAAAGGAATGACAGATATCATCCTCCGAAATGAGCATCCACCCTCACAGGACATCTATTTAAACGCAATAAAACAAAGTACCGACACATTGCTTGTAATCCTTAATGATATTCTTGATTTAAGTAAGCTTGATGCAAATATGATTGAAATCGAAAAGATCCCTTTCAACCCGCTTGAAATCATTCAGAACATCAAAAACCTGTTAAGGTTTAAAGCAGAAGAAAAAGGACTTATCCTGAATACAAAACAAATTAACGATATTCCACAGTTTATCCTGGGTGATCCCACGCGTTTGCATCAGGTTTTGGTTAACCTGGCCAACAACGCCATTAAATTTACCGAAAAGGGTTCTGTAACAATTGAAGTAAATACTATAGCTAATTCGGCCAACACAGTCACCCTTCAGTTTAAGGTAATTGATACCGGTATTGGCATCGTTCCTGAAAAAATTGATTACATGTTTGAATTGTTTACACAGGCACACTCCGATACCACACGTCTGTATGGAGGCACAGGGCTCGGGCTCTCTATTTGTAAACGGCTTGTTAATATGCAAAACGGAAACATCAATGTTGAAAGTGAACCGAAGGTTGGTAGTACTTTTACCGTTGAAATTCCTTATGAAATAACAGAAGGCGTAAAGATAAAAACCCCGGAGGAAATCTCTGTCAAACTTTCTGATCTTGACATTTTACTTGTGGAAGACAATGAATTTAATGTAATTGTTGCCAGGGATGAACTGGAAATCAATATTCCCGGAGTGAAGATCGATACCGCTGAAAATGGTCGAATAGCATTTGAAAAAGTTCAATCTGGCCATTATGATTTGATTCTGATGGACATTCAAATGCCTGAAATGGATGGATACGATACAACCCGTAAAATCAGGAAATTAGGCGATAACAAATCGAAAATTCCAATCATCGCCATGACAGCCTATGCCATGAAATCGGAAATTGATAAATGCTTCGAAGCCGGAATGAACGCTTTTGTTCCGAAACCGTTTAAAAGAGAAGAACTGTTCAGAGCCCTGGCTGAGGTGTGTCAATCAGTAATGATAGCAAAAACAATAAAGCCTGTTGATAAGGAAAACAATGCTACGTCGCATAAAAATCAAATTCCATTAAATGGAAAAATTACCAACATGGATTTCCTTCATGATTTCTGTGATGGCGACAAGGATAAAATTAACAAATACATCAATATGTATTTGAAATCCACTCCGGGCAATCTGGAAAAAATTAAAGACGCAAGGGAAGCCCGGGATCTGGCCGCTTTGAAAATCATTATCCATTCGATGAAGCCCCATTTTAATTTTATGGGCATGAAAGAAACCCGCACGCGAGCTGATGATATTGAGATCATTATTTCGGAGGAGGCTGATAAAGGCAATCTTGAGGATCTGATTGAATCTGTGGTGAAAGACTGTGATAAATCTTTGAAGGAACTAGCTTGAGTAAAATAATCCCAAAATACAGTTAAAAGATGACGAAAAAAGAAAAACTAATCTTTGTAATTGAAGATGATGAAATGATGGCTCAAATGCTTTCGGACTATCTCTCAAAATACCCCTACTACAAAGTATTAACCTACGGTACAGGTGAAGAATGCATCAATGATCTGGGTATGAATCCTGATGTTATAGTTCTGGATTATCATTTGAATATGGTTGATCCTGATGCTGCTGATGGGCTGGAAATTCTTCAAAAAATCAAATCTTTCAACAGACGAATTTACGTAATCATGCTTTCGTCTCAGAAACAATACGGGAAAGCGGCACAAACAATTATGGAAGGTGCATTGGGGTATGTTGTGAAGGATGAGGACTCATTTTTAAAAATTAAAAACATTGTTGATTCACTTGATTAGTCAACGACCAGCACAATTGTAACTTTTGAGGGTTGAACTTCAGTTAGAACTTCACAACCCCGGGATTGGACCAGGAGAAATAAGGTGTTTAAAAAGATCTATTAAGTAAGCTGACCGCCTTGCCTTCAGTGCACCTTAGATTTTGATATAAGGATTTCGAGTTAATGTTTCTTGATTTATAAATGGGATTTCTGATATCAAGTGTTGAAATTATCATTTAAAGACAAAGAAAAAAAACTACATTTGGACTGTTCAAAGTCCTTGGTCATTAACACAAAATCCAATTCATCATGAAATACAGAAAATTTCACAAACTACTCAGTTTTGTACTTATCATTTGCGGAGTAGTATTTAGCAACAGCCTGAATTCACAAACAGTTGTTCAATGGTACACTTCCATGGGAGACTTTCGGGCCCAATTAAGGGAAGATTTGGTACCCATGACAGCACAGAACTTTATCGACCTTACCAATGCTAATTTTTACGATGGCCTGATATTTCACAGGGTGATCAGTGGTTTTATGAATCAGGATGGTTGCCCAAATGGCAATGGAAGCGGTGGCCCCGGCTATACTTTCGATGATGAATTCCATCCCGACCTGCGGCACAATGAGCCTGGGATTTTGTCGATGGCCAATTCAGGTCCCAACACAAACGGTTCGCAATATTTCATTACAGTTGCTCCTACTGAATGGCTGGATGATTTGCACTCCGTTTTTGGAAAAATTATAGATGGAATGGAAGTGGTTTATGCCATCAGTGAAGTGGAAACTGATGCCAATGATAAGCCCTTAATTGATGTGGTGATTGATAGCATCAGGGTGGTGACCGGAGAACCGGCAATAGCAATAACCGCACCTCCTTCCGGCACAAAATGGAATGGATTTGTGGACAATGAAATAACCTGGGAAAGTGAATTTGTTGCTGATGTTAAAATTGAGTTTTCTTCTGATAATGGTCAGTCCTGGGCGGATATTGTTGAAACAACCTCAGCCAATACAAGGTCATATGAATGGCCGGCACCCAATGTCACCTCGACTCAATGCCTCGTAAAGATCAGCGATGTGGCAAACCCCGAGGTTTCGGCTGTAACCACTACACCCTTTACCCTGTGCCAACTGGATTTGACACATCCTACCGGATTTGGCTACTCACGTGTCGGGACACCAGTTGAAATTACCTGGACCAGCGAACTGGTTGGGGATTTAACCCTGGCCTATAAAATTTCGAATATTGGCGATTGGATTACAATTGCTGAGGCCGTGCCCGCAACAAATAATGCTTATACCTGGATTCCGGAAGAAGTTACTTCATGGTGCAAAGTTCGAATAACAGAAACTGCTTATCCCGATGTATTCGATGAAACCGATAACTTCTTTCTTGTTTTTCAACTTGACCTCACATCACCAGTTGGTGGTGAAAACCTCGTCGGGAACAACCAGTTTGAGATCACCTGGGAAAGTGAGATCATCAGTTCTGTAAAGATTGAGTTTTCATCGGATGGTGGAACAAACTGGAGTACAGTTGTTGGCAGCACTCCGGTTGGTAGTTCGCCTTATGCTTGGACTGTACCCAACATCACCTCGGATGATTGTTATCTTAAAATAACAACTCCACCTCTGCCCGAGCTTTACGACATGAACGAAACGCCATTTTCTATTGATGGAGTCATCGGTATTTCAGACCCGGCACAAAACAATGATTTTGAATTTGTTATTTCTCCCAATCCTGCTAAGGATAAAATTTCGATTACTTTTTTAAATCCTGCTGGATGGATGAGTAATACCCGAGTGGAAATTTATAATACCAATGGTGAGCTGGTTTTCGACCAAACTCTGGGCATTGCAAATTTTCCGGCTCAAACACCTGTAAGTATAAATTTAACAGAATTGCCAAAGGGCTTGTATGTGATGAAGGTGGTAGGTGAAAACAGGGGTTCATCGCAGAAGTTTCTCAAGAAGTAAGTTGCTTATTCTGTGATATAAGTCCATGCAGGTTTTATAATTATTATCTGGAAAAAAATCAGAACTGAACATCCATTGTTTATTGATATGCTTATGTTGAATGATCTTTTCACTAAAGCAAAAACAAATCCGCAATAACAAACCCGGCAAAAACCACACTGGCAATCCCGTTGGTGGTGAAAAACGCCAGGTTTACTTTCGACAGATCATTGGGTTTTACCAGGAAATGTTGATAAATGAGCAGGACGATAAAAATGGTAGCACCAATCCAGAATAAAACTTTGCCCCCACCTAATATTCCAGCCATTACAATAAACGCAATGGTAAGGGCGTGCAGAATTGAACTGAAATTTAGCGCGCCCCTTTTACCCATAAAAACAGGGATGGATTTCAGGTTTTGGGATTTATCGAATTCCTCATCCTGCAAGGCATAAATAATATCGAAGCCTGCTACCCAAAACAATACGATGAATGAATATAGGAGTGGTATAATATCAAATTTTCCCATTACTGAAAGATAAGCCCCTATCGGTGCCAGAGATAGCCCTAATCCTAAAATCAAATGTGCCAGCCATGTAAATCTTTTGGAATAACTATAACCCAACACCACCAGCAAAGCCACAGGTGACAGATAAAAAACTAGCGGGTTGATAAAATAGGTTGTGGCAATAAAAAGAACTGCATTCAGAATGACAAAAAACAATGCAGATTTTGGTTGAATAACTTCAGCCGGTATCTCACGTATAGCAGTCCTGGGATTCATCTTATCGATTTTCCTGTCAGCGTAGCGATTGAATGCCATAGCTGCGTTCCGGGCAAAAACCATGCAGAGCACAACCTCGAGAAGTAACCAATATGAAAATGATTCCGGCATAAGGTGGATTGCTAACGAAAACCCAATCATTGCAAACGGGAGGGCAAAAATCGTGTGCGTGAATTTTACAAGTGAAAGATAATCGGAAGATTTATTGAGTAGTTTTTTTAACATTTTATTGATTCCTGTTTACCTGCCAAAAGTAGGAAATTTAGGTGCTGGCATCTAAAAAAAACAACATCCTGTAAAAAGAATCAGATGGATTGCAAAAAAATCATATCGTACAAATATTTTTTATTACTTTATACAGGATAAACAAGTCACTGTATTTAAACACATTTATTGGGGCATATCCATGTTTTTATACAATATTTAAAATTCTTTTGTGTTCTGACAAATAATTCAATAACTTTGATCTCTGTGTTATAGTTCACACTTTCGATATCCAAAAGATAAATCATGGAAAAACAAAAAATCATAAGGCTCATCGATATTACAAAATTCTATAAGGTCGGAACCCAAATTGTAAAAGCCCTTAATGGAATTACCTTAGACATTTACAAAAACGAATACGTAGCTTTGATGGGTGCTTCAGGGTCAGGAAAATCAACACTGATGAACATTCTGGGCTGTTTAGACACACCAACAGATGGCGAGTATTCTTTAAATAATAAGGATGTGAGCAAATTGGATGACAACCGTCTGGCTGAGATCAGGAACAAGGAAATAGGATTTATTTTCCAGACATTTAACCTGCTCCCCAGGTCCACAGCTCTTGATAACGTAATGTTGCCCCTTGTTTATGCAGGGTTTAACAAGAGTGCCAGGCTTGAGAAGGCAAATAAAGTGCTTGATGATGTCCAGCTTTCGGACAGGGTTGATCACAAGCCGAATGAATTATCAGGTGGACAGCGCCAGCGTGTGGCAGTTGCCAGGGCACTGGTGAATGATCCGTCCATCATCCTGGCTGATGAGCCAACCGGGAACCTTGATTCTAAAACCTCAATTGAAATGATGGGACTTTTTGAAGAGATCCACAAGATGGGAAATACTGTAATTATTGTAACACACGAGGAGGACATTGCAAAATTTGCTCATCGGATCATCCGCTTGCGTGATGGTGAGGTTGAAACTGATGTAATAAATACTGAGGTGGCTACTATATCCGATTACAAACTAGAACCTACCGAGGCGTAAGAAAGTACAGTGGAAATGAACAGTGAATGGAAAATATATACTAAAACCGGGGATAAAGGAGAAACTTCACTCATTGGAGGCACGCGGGTTCCTAAATACCACGAGCGCATTGAAGCTTATGGTACACTGGATGAATTGAATTCCTTTCTTGGTTTGATCCGTGACCAGGATGTTGATCCTCATATCAACAAAATGCTGATTGAAATTCAGGACAGGATTTTTACTGCCGAATCAACGCTGGCACTGGATCCGGACTATAAGCCAGTGAAGAAATTGCCTGAAATTAAGGAAGAAGATATATTGCTGCTCGAAAATGAAATTGACAAGATGAATGAGGAGCTGCCTCCAATAACGAATTTTATTTTACCCGGAGGCCATACCACGGTTTCATATTGTCATGTAGCCCGAACGGTTTGCAGAAGAGCGGAACGATTAAGCATTAAACTTGCCCAGAACTATAATGTTAGTGAATTGGTGGTTAAATATTTAAACCGTTTGTCAGATTATTTGTTTGTATTATCAAGAAAATTGACCAAGGATTTGCATGCAATTGAAACACCTTGGAAAGCAAGGATTTAACGAAAATAAAAAAAGTTATTATTGTCATTGGTATCTCGGTAAAAAAATTACTTTTGCAAAAATTATAAATTAGATATCGGACTATGTATTGGACGTTGGAATTAGCTTCAAAATTAGAAGATGCACCCTGGCCGGCAACAAAAGATGAATTGATCGATTTTGCCGTGCGATCAGGCGCTCCCCAGGAGGTGATCGAAAATCTCATGGAAATTGAAGATGAAGGTGAGATGTATGAGCGCATTGAAGACATTTGGCCCGATTATCCTACGAAAGATGATTTTTTCTTTCACGAGGATGAATATTAATCATTTTTAAAAAAGGAGAAATTTACCTTACCGTAATCACGCTGCCGAATAAAAAATTCATGCCTGGCAAAATCATACCCCTGAGGGTGTTCAACGATTAGCCAGGCATTTTTATTTAACCATCCGTTTTTAAATATCAGTTCCGGTATCTGGTCCAGCCACTTAAGATTGTAAGGCGGGTCGGCAAAAATAAGATCAAAGCTATACTTTGTACTCTTTAAACTTCTGAATACATCTGCTCGTATCGTTTTAATATTTTCAAAACCAAAGTCCTTTGCTGTTTTCTCTATGTAATCTATACATCTGTATTCCGCATCCATCGATACCACCGATTTACAGCCCCTGGAAGCAAATTCCAGGGTAATGCTTCCTGTACCTGCAAACAAATCAAGTACATCAAGCTCTTCAAGATCAACAAGGTTATTCAATACATTGAAAAGGCTCTCTTTGGCCATGTCAGTCGTTGGCCTTACCGGGAGGTTTTTCGGTGGGTGGAGCCTTCGGCCTTTATGTGTACCGCTTATAATTCGCAACGTTGCAGATTTAATAAGTTGTAATGAAAATGTTCAGGAATCTCATCAAAAACATAACTGTAACTGTTTTCCTCACTTCGGCTGATAAAATTTACATGCCTTACATACCTGGTGGTAATGTTAAATATGTCAGATATTTTTATAATTTCGCCCATAAGAACAAGCTCAACCATTTCAGGGTTCATTCCCAGTTGTTCAATTACATACATCAGGTAGTAAGCAAAATCTTCTTTGGTCCGGTATTGAAATGAATTGAAAAATAACAACTTCCTTCCATCAAGTACAATAATGTCGAGCCACTGCTTCCTGACGTTTACAAAAATCATTTCGCCTTGGCCGAAATTTTTATTCCTTATCAGTATGTTTTCGACAAGCGCACTTGAGAAATGATGAACCGGTACACCAGGGAAAAAGTGATCGAGAAGTTTAATTATTTTATCCGGTACAGAGAAAATATTTACAGCATCAAGGTTGGGTAATTGATCGTAGCAAACATTATCATCAGCACTTAAAATATGATTAAACCTGAGGTACTCTGATACCTGCCCTGGCTGAAACAAAGGCTTTGGGATGAGCGACATTTGCTGGCTCTCGTAAACAATACTTGTTGCCTGAAAATCATTGTTAAGCCATTTGGAGCCAGAAATAATACGCTCAAGCACTTCTTCAAGTAACACGGAAGAATGAACATCCTGAAAGTCGTGAATTTCAAGCCCGGAGTATTTGTTGCGGGATGCATCCAGCACACAAAAAGAAAATCCATCCGGCGAAAACTGGATGGATAATCTGTAATTTTTTGTGGCTTCAATATTTAAAGCCCTGTCAAATATGCTTTTTGAGAGATGAACTTTATGGGGCATAAGAAGAAATTACTCCCAGTTTCCATCTGTTGTTGGTTCAGACATAGAGCCAACAATCAAATCTTTTACACTGGGATTTCTTATTAATGACTTATCCAAACCTTTCAGATAATCTTCTTTTCTGGCCATTGCCATAAATACGGAAACCATCACACCCCCTTTATTGATCCGTCCTGCGTCAAGATCAAATTTTACCCTTTCAGAAAAGGGAATATACTGGATGTCGTTAATGTTGAAATCTGGTCTTCGACCAAACAACGAGTCAGCCACGCTGATAAAAGCAATGGTGTCGTTAATGGTTTTTGTAAGCGTTGTATCACTCGGATCAAAAATAATGTTTACCACAGGAATCTGACCCTCAGTCATAAACTTGATCAAGGTATCGAAACTTGGAGTAAAAGTATCGTTTAAGGATTTGAACATTTGCTGGACCGAACGAATGTCTTTCAAGTTCTGAACAACAAGTTCCGATCTGGCGTCTTTTTCTTTATTAAACCTTACAGGAGTTTGAATGGTTTCCCACACGTAATAGGCTAAAACAACAATTCCGATAAATAAAACAACTTGAATGATCCTAAGTTTCATAGTCCACGTTTTTAAGTAGCTGCAAATTTATTAACTTTTTTTTATTAAAAAATGTTTTGCTCAATATTTTAAAACATTGTTTTTGTACTCTCGGAAAATTACCAGTCCATTGCAAATTCCTTAAAAACAGGGAAATTAATCCAGTTTTCTTGCAACTGCAATTTCTTCAAATGCCTCCACAATATCTCCCACTTTAATATCATTGAAGTTTTCGATATTTAATCCGCACTCATAGCCTGTATTCACCTCTTTTACGTCATCCTTAAATCTTTTCAGTGAACCAAGTTTTCCGGTATAAATTACGATACCATCGCGAATCAGTCTGATATTGTTGTTCCTTTTGATGGTTCCGTCCAAAACCATACAACCTGCGATAGTACCAACTTTTGTAATTTTAAAGACTTCGCGAACTTCAATATTCGAGAGTATCTTTTCTTCAATATCAGGTGAAAGCATGCCTTCAATAGCGCTCTTAATCTCTTCAATTGCAGCATAGATGATGGAATATAGCCTGATATCGATCTGTTCTTTCTCTGCAAGTTTACGCGCTCCAACTGAAGGGCGCACCTGGAATCCAACAATAACGGCATTGGAAGCAGAGGCTAACATAACATCCGTTTCGGTTACCTGGCCTACAGATTTATGAATAACATTTACCTGGACCTCCTCGGTACTCAACTTGAGCAATGAATCGGACAAGGCTTCAACTGAACCATCAACATCACCCTTAACGATAATATTAAGTTCCTTAAAGTCGCCAATAGCAATTCGTCTTCCAATTTCATCAAGTGTAATATGTTTCTGTGTCCTGAGGCCTTGCTCACGTTGAAGCTGCATTCGTTTTGTGGCAATATTTTTGGCTTCACGCTCATCATCCATTACTTTAAAGGAGTCGCCAGCCTGCGGTGCACTGTGCATTCCAAGTATCAGCACCGGTGAAGACGGCCCGACTTTTTTAATCGGCTTATTCCGTTCGTTATACATAGCTTTAACCCTACCGAAATGGGAACCGGCCAAAACAAGGTCTCCGATTTTCAGGGTTCCATTTTGCACAAGCAATTTGGCAACGTAGCCACGTCCTTTATCAAGGGAAGATTCAATAATCGTTCCCATTGCACGCCTGTTATTATTGCCTTTTAAATCGAGCATTTCTGCTTCAAGCAATACTTTATCAAGCAGTTCATCGATGTTTAAACCTGCCTTAGCCGAAATTTCCTGGCTTTGGTATTTCCCGCCCCAATCTTCCACCAAAATATTCATTTGAGAAAGCTGGTCCTTAATTTTTTCAATATTTGCAGTTTGCTTGTCAATCTTGTTGATGGCAAACACAATAGGAACATTCGCGGCCAAGGCATGATTAATTGCCTCCTTGGTTTGGGGCATCACGTTGTCGTCGGCAGCAATTACAATTATGGCAACATCCGTTACTTTGGCACCTCTGGCTCGCATAGCTGTAAAAGCTTCGTGACCAGGAGTATCCAGAAATGTAATATTCTTTCCGTTTTCCAATGTCACTTCGTAAGCACCAATGTGCTGTGTAATGCCACCAGCTTCTCCTGCAATAACATTTGCGTCACGGATATAATCAAGCAATTTGGTTTTACCATGGTCAACGTGTCCCATTACCGTTACAATCGGGGCTCTGGGCGCCAGATCCTCAGGCTTATCCTCATATTCTTCACTATCGGCAATAGTACTTTCAACACTGGTAAACTCAATTGAAAATCCAAATTCTTCAGCAACCAGGGTAATCGATTCTGCATCGAGACGTTGGTTGATGGAAACCACCAGACCCAACTGCATACATGTTGAAATTACATCTGTAACAGTAATATCCATCATGGATGCAAGCTCGTTAGCTGTAACAAACTCGGTTACCTTAAGGATACTCTTTTCCTGTTCAATTTTTTTATCTTCTATTTCTTTTTGGCCCTTGGCTTCATCACGTTTTTGCCTACGGTGTTTTGAGGCCTTTGATTTTCCTCCACCACTCAGGCGGGCAAGCGTTTCCTTTATTTGCTTTTGGATTTCCTCTTCAGTTGGTTCGCGTTTTTCAACTGTTCTTCTAGGTTTGCCAGGTTTCTGATATCGTCCCTTTCTATCTTCTGGCTTTTGTTGTGTTTGAGGTTTGCCGCCAGTACCCTGTGTTGGAGGTGCATCTTTTTTAATCCGCCTTCTTTTCTTTTTCTTGGGCTTCAATTTATCATCAGTTGAAGATGCCACAGGTTTCTTTTTCTCAGGCTTTTTAATAACAGGAAGCTCAATTTTACCAAGTATGTTGGGCCCTGCTAACTTTTCAACTTTTGTTTCGAGAAAATTATCTACAACCAGTTCCTCTTTTTTCTCAGCAGGTGGTACCTCTTTCGATTCAGTGTCAGGCTTAACCTCAGCATCTTTCTCTTTAGTATCGCTTGCAACTGATTTCTTACCTTTTGGTGTTTCCTTTTTAGTGTCAGCTTCTACATCACCCGGCTTCTTCCTGGTCGACACCTTCTTACCTTTTTCGGTGATCTTACGTTCTTCACGCTCTTTGCGTTTTTCTTCAGCAGATTTCTTGGGTGGTTTGGTCCGCTCATTAATTGTAGAAAGATCGATTTTTCCAAGTACTTTTGGTTGTTTGGCATCCTTTTCTACAGGTTCCTCTTCTGTTTCCTTTTTCTTTTCGGATTCAACTATTTTATCCGAAGCTTCTTTCTTTACCTCAACAACTTCTTTCTCGCCAACTTTATCCGTTGTTGGTGCAGCAACTTCGGCGTCTTCTTTAGCGACAACAGGTTTATCCGCAGGCAATTCTTCAGCTACGGCCTCAACAACTTTTTCTGCTTTTACAAATTCTTCTGCTTTTTCTTTCTTCGACTCTTTCTTGTCTTCAACTTTTCCCTTCTCTTTGGCCTTTTCTTTGGCAACCTTCAGTTTTTCAGCTTCTTCAGCTTTTTTAACCTTCTCGGCCTCTTCAGCTTTTTTAACCTCCTCAGCTTTCTTTATTCTCTCGTCCTCTTCAGCTTTCTTTTCTTTTTCAGCATCTTCAAGTTGTGCCCAGCGCTCACGTGGTTCAATGGCTGCTTTAAAATTTTGATCAACTTCAACACCTACTCCACGAATAATAACATCATCTTCGTCATCGTAACTATCGCGTTCAACCGTTTCTCGTACAGAATCTTCGATTGAGATGGTCTCGTGAGCAGAAGAACCAACATCCTTGCTGCGGGCTTTCTCCTTAACAGATTTTTCCCCTTTATATTCAATATTGAGCAGATCATACATCTCGATTGATAATTTGGTATTTGGACTGCTTTCCACATCGAATCCCTTTTTTGAAAGAAACTCAACTATGGTCCCAATACCAACATTAAACTCACGAGCTGCCTTGCTTAGCCTTATTACTGCCATATTTCTCTTTTTCCTATGGAAATTTACAATTGCGGTAAAAATAGTATTTTTATTCAAATTCAGCCTTTAGTATCTTAACGACTTCCAGGATTGTTTCTTCCTCCAAATCAGTACGTTTTACGAGGTCAGCAACCTCCAGATTAAGAACACTTTTTGCTGTATCACAACCTATCGCTTTTAACTCATCAAGAATCCACTCTTGGATTTCATCAGAAAATTCTACAAGATCCACATCATCCTCTGTATCAATTTCGGTATCACGATATACGTCAATTTCATATCCGGTGAGCTTGCCTGCCAGTTTAATATTGAAACCGCCTTTACCAATGGCCAGTGAAACCTGGTCGGGTTTCATGTAAACTTCGGCCCTGTGTGTAACATCATCAAAAGTGATGGAGGTGATTTTAGCGGGACTTAAAGCTCGCTGAATATATAGTGATGAGTTGGATGTAAAATTGATGACATCGATATTCTCATTTTTCAATTCCCTCACAATACCATGAATTCTCGATCCCTTCATCCCAACACAGGCTCCAACAGGATCGATACGATCGTCATATGATTCAACGGCTATTTTAGCTCTTTCGCCCGGAACCCTGACAATATTTTTGATAGTGATCAATCCATCATAAACCTCAGGCACTTCCTGCTCGAACAAACGCTCAAGAAAAATTGGGGATGTCCTGGACAAGATGATCTGAGGTGAATTATTATGCATATCCACTTTTGAAACTACTGCCCTGATCGTGTCGCCTTTACGGTAGTAATCTGATGGAATCTGCTCTGACTTGGGAAGTATCAACTCGATATATTCATCATCAAGAACAAGTATCTCCTTTTTCCAAACCTGGTATACCTCTCCCGTTACAATTTCACCAATCCTGTCTTTATATTTCTGATAGACATTATCTTTTTCGTATTCCTGGATTTTTGCAATAAGGTTTTGTCTGATGGTTAGAATCTCCCTGCGTCCGAAATCCTTCATCTTAATTTCCTCAGAGACCTCCTCACCCACTTCAAAATCAGGTTCAATTTTTATTGCACTGGAATATTCAATTTGAAGATTATCGTCTTCTACCTCACCATCCTCAACAATTTCGCGTAGACGCCAAATTTCAAGGTCACCCTTATCGATATTGACGATTATATCAAAATTATCTGCCGTGCCAAACTGCTTTGCTAGCATATGACGGAATACATCTTCCAGTATCCGCATCATGGTTTCACGATCGATATTTTTAAAATCTTTAAACTCCGAAAAGGTTTCTACCAAATTTATGTGATCCATCGCTTTAAATTTGCTGTGTTTATTTTTAATATTTATTTAAATGAAAGCACAATTACGGCTTCTTTAATATCATCGAAACTAATTATCATCTCCTCTGCCTTACTGCCCTTTTTCTTGCTACCTGCTACTTGAACTCTCACATGCTCTTCATTTGCATCTACAAGTTTCCCGCTGAATCTTGATTCATCATTCAGTTCAAATTTCAGTTCACGACCTATATTTTTTCTAAACTGACGTTTCAATTTAAGTGGTTTAACTGCACCGAATGAGGTAACCCTGAGCTCAAAATCCTCAACATCCCTGTCAAGTTTTCCTTCGATAAATTTACTTAACCGGATGCAATCATCAATGGAAACCAGGGTATCACCATCTATCACAACTGTAATTATATTCCCGGCTTTTACCTGATTCTCCACCAAGAATTTATCGGAGCCCTCAAGACCAAGGATTGCCAGTTCAGAAATCTTTGCTTTATCAATCATATTTATCATCCTAATAAAATAGGGGACATCGTGTCCCCTCTTTATCTTTTCCCTTGCTTTAAAAAGCAAGCTTTTCGCCTATACTATTGGGCTATTCCTACCCAAAAATCGGGCGCAAAGATACAACATTATTTCAAACTAACAAATATAGAGAAAATATATGCCAGGGCTGGCTCAGTTGACCAGAGAGGATGATCTCCTTTTCTTAAATAAAAAAAACGCAGCAATAAGCAGCATGACCGAGCCACTAATGCCAAAAGAGAAATTTATGGTTTGCCATCGGATAAGCGGGTAAACCAATACAGGAGATAAGAATTGTCCGGAGTATACAAAGAGATTGAGTATCCCTACCAAACGACCACGTTGATGCTGTGGAGCAATCGAAATTAGCCACAGGTTTGTGTTGGGCATTAAAAGCCCGGTTCCAAATCCGGCAACAATCAAACCACTTAAAATGGTATAATAGGAATGGAAAAATGAGATCATAATAAACCCCATTCCCATCAAGAAAAAGGTAATCGAATATATCTGATAAAAACTAAGCCTTGCCCTGATTCTTCCATAATTAACCGATAAAATAGCTCCTGCAAGTATTGCAAGACTAATGGCATATCCTATAGATGAATTTGAGTTGTAACCGGTTTTAAAAAGCAAAAAGGGAATTTGAGTAGGTATCATATAAAAAAACAACATTCCTAAAAAAGCAGTAAGATAAACGAGGCGATATCTTTTAAACCCTCTCCTATTTTTGCCCCTGGGAGAATGATTATTATTACGTTTTAATACAGGCTCATAAATATAAAAAAATGTAAGCAGCAAAATGATGATCGAAAAACCGTATACGAGGAATGGAAGCCGCCATGAAAAATCAGCCAACATTCCGCCAACGGTAACAAACACTACTCCCCCAAATGCCATAAAAGCACCCTGCCAGCCCATAAACTTGCTCCGAGCTTTACCATGAAAGTAATCTCCAATCAGAGTGGTGTTTACGGTCATGATACCTGCAACTGCCAGGCCAAGGAAAGCCCTGCTCAACAGCAAAGTGATCATATCAGACAGATAAAAGCCAGCGGTGCCAGCCACCGCATACACAATTAGCGAAATGATAAGTGGGATTTTCCTTCCGAAATGATCGATAATCCGACCTGCAAATGGGGCTAATATAGCTATGAAAAAAGCAGGAATTGTAAGCATCAGTTTGCTAAATAACTGAGCGTTTTCATGATAAGCGAAAAACTCTTGTATGTCAGGTATAGCAGCAGTTATGCCTGCCCCGGCAAGGACAGTCATGCTTCCTGTTAGTAGCAGTGTTAGCTTCAGGAAAGGCCGGTCGTATATATTAGGAGGCAAATCCTTATCCATTTTTTGAACTTCCTACGTCAAAGTTTGTTTATTTTGTAAAAATAGAGGTAATCATCCGTTAAGAAAAAAAATTCACCAATAATTAAATTCTTCTTTTTTATGGAAACAGTATTAGCTTTTCTAAAAGAGCTTGAAAAGAACAATTACCGTGACTGGTTTCAAGCAAACAAAAAGTGGTACAATGAAGCTAAATTAGCTTTTGAAACCATTGTGAATGATGTAATTACAGGTATATCACATTTTGACAAAGACATTGGCTTACTTAGCCCTAAAGATTGTGTGTTCAGGATTTATCGGGATGTCAGGTTTTCTAAAAACAAGGATCCATACAAAACTAATATGGGTGCAGCTTTCTGTAAAGGTGGACGAAAAAGCAGATATGCCGGATATTATCTCCATATTGAACCAGGGAATTCTTTTGTTGGCGGAGGCAAATGGCAGCCTGAACCAGATGTTTTAAAATCAATCCGCTATGAAATTTATCAATCTCCCAAGGAATTCAAAAAGATCATTGGTAAAAAATCTTTTGCTGATCAATTTGGGCAAATCAATGGTGAAAAACTAAAACGCCATCCAAAGGATTTTCCACCTGATTTCGAAGATATAGAGTTGCTAAAATATAAAAGCTATACAGCAGGACAATCTTTTTCTCCGGATCAATTGAAAAGCGAACAACTTTTACCTTTCGTAATTGATTCCTTTCAAAACATGAATCCATTTATCAAATTTTTGAATAGATGTGTGGATCATGCTTAGTGTATTCATTCGATGAATATAACCGTTAACTGATTCAAATCAACCGTTAACTTAATATACTTGCATTTTGAAGCACTAAAAAAGTACATTTGGATTGTCATTTTAATGAGTCATTTTAGGGGTAGATTCATTTTTCATGGCAAACAGATTTTTAGGGATTAATTGATTGCACTTCGCCCCTTATCCTCCCGGATAAGGGGCGATTTCTTTTATAGAACTATCGATTGCAACCGAAACAAACGTTTGCAATAAACTAATAAACAAAAAGGGGGCTTGCTTGTAGCAAGCCCCCTTCCGGGTTAAATCTGTTTTATTTTTAGTCTTCAACCACCTGGTCTGCTTTCTTTGCTGAAGTTTCCTCAACAGTTTCCTTCAACTGAGGATGTCCTTTAACAATAGTTAGCTCGTCGATGATGTTTTGTGCTCCTGCATATTTGTCAATAATAAACAAAACATACCTGGCGTCAACACATATTGTGCGCTGCAGGTCTGGTTCAAAGGCAATATCCCCACTCATAGCCTCCCAGTTACCATCAAAGGCCAATCCAATCAATTCTCCGTATGCGTTTAAAACAGGGCTTCCCGAATTTCCACCGGTAATATCATTATTGGTTAAAAAACAAACCACCATTTCACCATCTTCGCCATACCTTCCATAATCTTTGCTTTCATAGAGTTCTTTCAGTTTATCGGGAACAACAAATTCCCAGTTCGAGGGGTCTTCCTTTTCCATAACACCAGCTAATGTTGTGGTGTAATCGTAATGTACTGCATCTGCCGGGAAATAATCAAGAACCTGGCCGTAAGACAAGCGCATAGTGAAATTGGCATCCGGATAAAACTTTTTATCTGGCTCCATTTCCCTCAAACCGGCAATATATAACCTTTCACCTTTATCACTTTTTGCTCCCGCAGTTTGAAGTGCAGCCCTCAACTCCGGAAGTTTTTCAAAAAACGAATTTACAAGCACAGTAACAGGGTCTTTCTCAATGGTTTTTGCTTTAGGATGGTCAAGAAAGGCGTTAACTCTGTCTGCGGATGCAAATACAGACTTATCAAACAACTTGTTTGCATAGGCCTCAAAATCGCCTTTGTACTTTTTATTGATATCCGTAAGCATTTGAGGTTGCTGATTTAAAGGAACGTTTTCGTAATACATTTCAAGCATGGCACCTAACAATATCCTGTCGACAGGCTCATAGTAATTCTTGAAATAATCTTCAGCGGATACTCTCAGGGCCTGAATTCGTTTCTGAATCGCCTCATCATCTTTATCCTTCTGATTCAACATCTCTTTTAACTTATCAAATCTACGCGAATACATCAGTATTTCACTACCACGGGAAATGGCTTCATTTAAATAAATACTTGTCAGGTTATACTCCTTTTTGTCAATTACACCCTCTTCTAATAATGACAAGGCTTCCCCGTATTTAGCCGTTCGTGAATCGCTGGCATCTACCCACTCATTAAATTGCTTCTCCTGTTCTTTCTTTTTGTCGTAAACCTTAAGGCGTTTTAAGCCTTTAGTCTGGCCGATAAAGTATTTCCAGTAATTTGATGTACGTGCATATTTTGACGCATACTGTATTCTAACAGCCTCATTGGCATCCATTTGTTCGCGCATGATCTTTAATTTCTTTTCGCGGATTTTAACCACCGTCATATTTGACTCTTCAATGGCTAATTCTACACCCCAGGATGAAAGGTAGCGCTGTGTTCCTCCTGGGTAACCTAAAATCATGGCAAAGTCATTCTTTTCAACGCCAGCTATCGAAATGGGTAAAAAATACTTCGATTTTAAGGGAACATTTTCCTCAGCATATTTTGCTGGTTTCCCGTCTGGTCCGGTATATACCCTAAAAATAGAGAAATCGCCAGTATGGCGTGGCCACATCCAATTATCGGTATCGGCTCCATATTTTCCAATAGAGGAAGGGGGAGCACCTACTAGGCGTACATCTTCAAAAATCTCATATACAAACAGGTAATATTCGTTACCCCCAAAAAAACCTCTGATTGAAGCGTTATAATGTGTGTCTTTCGTAGCTTCATCGCTGATCTTTTTACCCATTTCCCTAACTTTTGTAGTACGATCTGCCTCTGACATTTCGTCATTCAATTCTGAAAGTACCTGTTCAGTAACATCTTCAATTCTAACGAGAAATCTTGCTGAAAGCCTGTCGTTTTTCAACTCTTCTTTCTTACTCATGGCCCAGAATCCGTCGGTAAGGTAATCATGCTCAATGGTACTGTGCGATTGAATGGCTCCAAATCCACAGTGATGGTTAGTGAAAATCAAGCCTTCCGGCGAAACTATTTCACCAGTACAACCTCCACCAAAAATGATGATAGCATCCTTGAGACTTGAATTATTAATGCTGTAAATTTCTTCGGCAGTCAGTTGCAATCCCATCTCCTCCATGTCAACATAGTTGAGTCTTTCAACAAAAAGAGGCAGCCACATGCCCTCATCAGCTTTTGTCATCGGGCTGAAACCGATAGTTAGAATAAGTAGTAAACCAAATAGTTTTCTCATTTTTAAGCTTTTAAAATAGTTATTAAATGAATTTTTCGCCTTTATCAACTTTAATGTCTGTAACAAACTGCCTGATTTGCTGTTCCTCATCTTTGTTACAGATTAACAATTTGTTATCATCTTCAATTACAATAAAATTATCCAAACCCTGAACAACCACCAATTTATCCTGAGGCATGCGAATGATACAATTCTGTGTGTCGTACAGCATGACATTTTCACCACTTGATACATTATTGTTTTCGTCTTTTTCCCTGATGTCGTACAGTGATCTCCAGGTTCCAAGATCTGACCATCCAAAATCTGCAGAAAGAACATAAACATTGGTAGCTTTTTCCATTACACCAAAGTCGATCGAAATTTTACGGCAAACCGTATAGGTATCGTCAATGAATTGCTTTTCTTCGGGTGTATTGTATTTGCCGATTCCTGTCTTGAACAGATCGTCAACATCCTCAAGATAATTTTCAAAGGCCTTTGAAATGCTTTTCAGAGACCAGATAAATATTCCGGCATTCCATAGGAAATCCCCACTTGCAAGGAATTTTTCTGCAAGCTCCAGGTCAGGCTTTTCAGTAAAGGTTTTCACCTTCCTGATTTTATTATTGGTCTCGGATGTTTGGGCTTCATCATACTGGATATACCCATAACCGGTATCCGGCCTGCTTGGCTTGATTCCAAGGGTAATCAAACAATCATTTTTTGAAGCAGCCTCCAATGCTTCAAGAATTACCCTGACAAACTCCTCCTCCTTGATTATAAGATGATCGGAAGGGGCCACAACGATGCATGCATCAGGGTTTACCGATTTAATTTTGTAATTTGCATAAGCAATGCAAGGAGCTGTATTCCTCATGGCCGGCTCAAGGAGGATGTTGTTTTCAGGCAACCCGGGCAGTTGTTCTTTTACCAGGCCATCATAAATTTCGTTGGTGACGACAAGGATGTTTTCGATGGGACATATTTTTTTGAAACGATTAAACGTTTGCTGGATAAGGGTTTCACCTGTACCTAAGATGTCAATAAATTGTTTGGGATAGCCTGTTCGGCTCATGGGCCAAAACCTGGCGCCAATCCCCCCCGCCATGATGATACAATAATAGTTTTTGTTCATTCTACTACTTTTAGAGCTTGACTGATTTCAGCCTGCAAATGTATGAAAACCTGATTACTTATCCTGTTCATCAACAGGAATAACTTCAGCCATTGGACTGAATACGTATTTTCGCTTGTTAGAAAGTTGCAGGCACAAATAATTCTTTCGGCGCTTGTGTAGCTTCCTGAAAATCCTTTTGTCGCTTAAACGGAACAAGGCATTGTCTGGCAAATCTTCAATCATTACCATTTGCCTGGAAACATCATGTTTTTTTAGTTGCCTCGACAAAGCAACATCAGCTGTTGAGGAAGCAAATACTTTTTTATTTGGTGATGTGAGTTTATCAAGTATTTCCTGAGGGAAAATATCGGTATTAAGAAAAGGAATTAACAATCCCTGATACGCTTGTTGCCATTCCACACCATGAGGCCTGACTTTATTTTTATAGATTACCCACACCTTTTGATGCGCCAACTCATGAAGAAAAGTTATAAGAAAGGAGTATGGATTTAAATCATGGTTAACAGAAATTTGGGGGGGATTGCCGTTTTGAGGTGGTCTGAAGTCACCCAGCTTGGTTTTTCTTTTTCTCGCGATAAAAAGGTTTACATGATTTTCTTCGATCAGGTCGTGAACAGGATCAACAGCATTTTCAGGAACGTATTTTTCAAGGATGTGCCTAAATTTTTTCATTTGCCACCACTCCCGGCTGTTTTTGTATTTCGATTTGGCTCCACCTGGGGCAATCACAGTTTTTTCTTTTGCCTGCCTTGCCCGAAGTTGAGCAGGAGGAGGAGATAAGCCCCGAAATAAAAATTAATATACCAACTAAAAATATTTTAACCCTGATTTTTCCTTTTTGCATTGCATCACTAATTTTCAATTATTCACATTTAACTCAACACTTCATGTAGAACCTTGTGGGATTTTATTTCACCAAAACCCGGGATGTGCAACCTATAGAAGTCCAACATCTTTTCCATAAACAGATTTCTGTCATTGCTATTGTCAAAGAGACGTTCTTCAGTTTGATTTGATTCGAGGACCTTACTCAATGTCTTGGCTATTCCAGGTTCCATAAAATTACTGTGCAATGGTTTTTCACTTGTGTACACCCCCTCCTGAAGGTCAAAAAACCGGTTTTTCAGGGTGTAATTGTCAAGAGGATAAAATCCCAGGAATTTACTTAATCCAACGAGAAACAACAAGTGAAAATTCTGGAAAGATTCAATCATTTGATCAAACTTAACCATCATATCGAACAGGTAATTAAAAAGTGGTGGATTACTTTCTTCTTCATGCAAAGACTTAAGAAGAACTTCATTTAAAAACAGGATCATCGATCCTTTGATAACATCAAATGGTATTGAAGTATACTGATGGGCCACTTCGGTTTCCTTAAGATTTTGCAGTCCGTCGTTGCCTTTTTCATATACCACCAAATTTAAGAGGCTCAGATGTTGTAACTGGCTGGACCTTGTTTTTGATTTCTTGCTCTTAATGCCCCTGATAAGATATGATCGTAGACCAAATTTCTCGGTATATATTTTTGCAATCACACTACTGTCAGAATATTTTAAAGTGTGAATAACGATACCCCTGGTCTTGTGTAGCATTTCGGATAATTAAAATTCCTGGTTTTACTGATAGGCTAGTGGATTACCAGGATCTTTGTAACTATGGTTTCCTCTCCCTTGTCATCGGAGGCAAAAACCAGGTATACACCGGTATGTGCCTTACTGCCATTAAAATTTCTTCCATCCCAAATGGCTTGTCCACCTTCAGCATATGTGGAATAAATTAAGGTTCCGCTTACATCAGTGATTTTCACATCAGCATTGTTTACCAAACCTTTGATTGCAATGGTTCCCTCATAACCTTCCCTTACAGGATTAGGATATGCTACAACCCCTGTATTGGTTTCCCCACCAGGTGTTGCAGTACTTTTGTATGAAATAATTCCTCGATCTGTTCCAAAAAATACTTCACCATCCTCATCGATTTCAATATCGATGATCGAGTTTGAATATAATGGACTGTTTTCTTCGGTAAAATGATGTATCTCCTCGGTGCCATCAGCCGAAAGATGGAAAATTCCTGCACGCTCCGTCCCTATCCATTTTTTATTTGCCCCATCAATTGCTATGGCCGTTACTGTCTCCGATTCAAGCAAATACTGAACATATCCTCCAACTTCTACCAACGGACGCTGGGCATCGTAGTTGCCTCCGGTAAACACATTTTCGGGAGAGTAAATTATTCCTATCCCTTCATCAGTCCCCAGCCAAAGTTCACCATCCAGATCCTGGGCAAAACTCAGAACTTTATTTCCTGGCAGGTCGCCATTGCCGGCAATATTGCTTAATATTTTAGTATTGTCATCGGTAGGATCGCTAATAGTATTGTTATCACTAAAACACAACAGCGAATGGTCGGCACGCATTAGCACCCATTTTTGGTTATAGGAGTCAACCATAAGTTTACCAATATCTGTACCACTGGCCCCGGATCCCAATTGAAAAGATGTCCAGGCACCATTTAACTCTTTTACCGAAAGTAATGATCCCGCTCCTGAATTGGCCACCCAAAGATTATTACTGCCGTCGAAAGCAACACCACTAATTGCAACAAAGTTAGCTGCAGGCCATTTTTCGAGCGAACTGTTGTTATCATCGAATATATTTGTTACTTCCCCATCAACAAATTCCATGACACCAGCTTGCCAGGTACCGACATATACACGGTTAGGTGATGAAGGATCCACTGCCACACATACTGCATCACTGATCGTATCGAAGGCATCAACACCCACATGCCTGTTATACGATTTCCAAAACTCACCTTCAAAAGAATACAACCCATCTGAATTGTACATTTTACCCCAATTGCTGGCATGCCCACCGGCAGCAACCCATAAGGAAGGGCCCTTAAGAGACATATCAAAAACACTGGCTGAAAAAGGCCCGTTTGGCTGAATAAATTCTGCACTGTATCCATCCGAGGTTTTTATCAAACTCCAGTTATAATCGGCAATCCATTTTATATCATCACTATCAATGGTTGCTTCACGTGCGTTGAGATACTTTCCTCCTGGAATATAAATATTATCCGTTTGCTCAAGGGATGTATTAAAAATATCCACAGAACCCTCGCTTGTCAGTAATAGTTGATCGTAGGCCGTACTGATACTGTGCTTCGTAAAATAATTGGCATCTGGAAAATAACCCCATTCATGCGTTGTAAATTTATACAAATAGGTAGTGTCCATGCCATAGCCTTCATTTTGATTATTTACCACAAGGTTGTCACTAAAAAACTCTATTTCATTAAAAAATGCAGTGGGATACAATCTGGAATCAACCGTCCATGAAGAGTAATCGGCAAGGTTTGGACTATTAATATCAGCCTTGTAAATTCCTGCTTCTGTAGCCGCATACAATGAATCCATCCCAAAAGTTACATCAAGCACATTCAATTGACTGCCTTCAGGGCCAATGTAATAAATGGGTTCGGGAAATTCTTCTTCTACGATATCCAATACCACTATTCCAAAACCACATGCCAGGTAAGCGTACTTATCAATAAACATGATATTGTTGATGGTTTTGTTGCCCAAAATAGGTTTTCTTTTAATGTCAGAAATGTTGACAATGGTATTGCCTTTTACTAAATCAATGTTGGCATTGGTATAGGCAATTACAAGTGTTTCGTAAGCCTCATTGTAACTGATCTTGCTTATTCCGATGTCGGAAAGGCCATTTACCTTGGTCATACGGTGAACACTGTTTTCAGCCTTGTCAAGATAAAACAAACTGTAAGGTGTTGAACAATAAACCAGGTTTCCTGCATCGGCAACGCCAATGGTCCTGATGTACGGTAAATGGTCGCGCCACTCACCAATGGCAATTTGGGAATGTGAAGCAAAAGGTACAAGTAAAAGAATAAAAAGCTTTAAAACAGAAGCTATATGGATTTTCATTACTGGTTATTTTATGGCCACAAAAAGTTTACATCATAAACTGAATTAACATGCAAATATTGCGTTGTGTGTTTACCGTCTTTGGAGCGTAAAATCAGCTCATTTACATTAGTTAAATTACTTAATCAAAAGATGTGTAAAAGCTAAAAAAAGTTGCTTTGGTAAAACGAATTAATCAATTCAATAGTTTTGTAAGCAAATTATTCATCGACTATATAAGATGACGACCCAGAGATTGATCATAAAAAATATGTCGTGTCACTGCTGCCTTAAAGTGGTAAAACTTTTATTTAAGGACAACGAAATAGTGGTTGACGACATTAGGCTGGGTGAGGCCACGGTAACTTATGATCCTGATGATATTAATCTTGATTCCATAGGTAAACTACTGGAGGAGGATGGGTTTGAATTATTGATGGATAAGGATAAGCAATTGATCGAGCAAATAAAAAGTGCCATTATCGACCTGGTTCATCATTCTACATTTAATGCCATGGTGAGAAACTCGGATTTTCTTGTTGAAAAATTTAACCTATCCTATCAATACATTTCATCCATTTTTTCGAAGGAAGAAGGTGTAACACTCGAGAAATACATCATTCATCAAAAAATTGAAAAAGCCAAAGAACTAATACAATATGGTGAACTCACCCTGAGTGAAATCGCCTTTATGATGGGTTACAGCAGTGTTCAATACTTATCCACACAATTCAAAAATGTAACGGGTGTGTCGGTCAGTGAGTATAAAAAGGATCCGGCGAAATACAGGCAACCATTGACGGATATCAAGGATCAGTAAACTAAACAGGTTTAAATTGGTATGTATCTTAATTATTAGATTCCCCGAAAAAAAGGCAGATTGTTGCAGATAAAATCCATGTTATTCAGCGAAATCATCGGGCGATTAATCTTATACCCAATAATAGTTTTTAACTTTAAGGACAGTCACTTGTTACAATCTGGAAAAACGACCATAATTTCCCCAAGCGTAAAAACGTAATAGGCACTGCCAGGCTTCAGGGTATCTAATGAAGTTATATCGTATTCAGGCCAATACACTTTACCTCCGGCAACCTCTTTGATCAGAACCAAATCATCCGGAAAAGCGGCAAACAAATCGGCGATCGAAACATTGCATTCAGCCAAAACAGGAATAACACTCCATCCGTTTGGAACTACAACCTGTTTGTCTGCAGTTTTCAATCCCTGAAATGGCAATGTAGCATCTCCCTGCATCTTTATAATATATCCACTGATTGTATTCCACTGGTTGATAGTATTAATGGATTCATCTGGCCAAAAAACTCCACCATCACCCGAAAGCAGCACAAAGTCATCAACCACAGGCCCAAAAATATCCTCAACATCTTGTTCAAGTGGGATTATGTAACTTGATACACCCGACCATCCCACATCAAGCTGGATTTGCTGTTCAACAACATCTGGCCCCATAATACCATGTGGCCCGGGGCCACTTGGTATGTGTCCATGGCAAACAGCACAATTATTTAATATCCCAGCGTAACCCTGAAGTTGGATGTTTTGAATGTTATCACGATCAAGCGTTGATGGAACAAGAGCATGAGGTGACCCATGACAAGTGCTGCAATACAATCCACCGTGCCCTTTAGATAATCGGTATAATCTACCAGGTTCTTCAGCAAACTGGGGTCCATGACAATTTGTAGCTCCGCAGGAAGGCTCTTCGAGCCAGGGTTCCCTTCCATCCTTAATTGATTGTGCCACCTGCCTCATATTGCCATGACAATCCTGGCAAATCATTCCGGCAGCATGCATCACACCACGCTGACACTGTGCATCCGAACCCGGATGGCATTTATAACAATCGTTGGTTAATTCTTTGTGTTGATCATGAATAACTTCCGAAAGTGAATTGGCTTCTGGAATTCCCGGTGTGCCCAGGGCATTTGATGAGTGGCACGAAGCACAAAGAATGGGTGTGTCGTTGGGGTCAAAGGCCGCTACAAGGTCGTGTTTGCCAAGCATCCGGGTTTCAGAAATGTGGCAACCCGCGCTCACACAACTGATTTCGTTGGATACCGGAATAACTATCTCGGTACTGCCAAGTAAATTATTGGACTCGTCGTAGGCTGAAACCAGTGCCAATTGAAAAGGGTCCTCTGTTACAAGGTTAGCATCTGTAAAAGGTGTAATTGGAATGCCTTCAACAATGAAAGAGTTGCCATGAATTTCCATTTCACCGATAAGGCCCACTCCAGTCAATCCGATATTATCTTCTAATTCTACACCAAACAACTGGTCTTCATATTCCCAAAAATTGGTTTTACCCACTGAATACGTATTTCCCGGAATTTCATAATCAACTGAATAACCTGTTGTCACAACTTCGGGCCAGGTGGTTTCAGTGCCGCGCTTTATCACATGAGAGATTAGATTATTGTAAGGAGGCAGTACTGCCATTTTCGAAAAATCCTGGTTGGCGCAATGCATACCCAGGTCATTCCAGGAAATTACAACATAGTCTGAATTCTTTGGCTCGCCATCCGGAGCGGTAAAGCCGCTGAAGATTAGCGCTGCCAACAATATTATTACTGTTAAGAGTGGTAAAAGCTTTTTCATGGTTTACAATTTGAAATTTGAACAAACTACCGTCTGTAAATTTACAAACCTAACACCCCAAAAAGCAAATTTGAATCAAAATTTAGATTCAATCTTTTTAACTATGTCGATGTGTTTATGTGTTTTTTGTTTACAAAAGTGATAAATCTACATTATTTGAAATAGGGTCGAAATAATTCGCAATGATTAATTAATACAAAACAATGGGTATGCAGCAATAATCCAAAAAAAAGCGCCCTTAAAATAAGTGCGCTTGATTTACATTGATACAGTTTTTTTATGCTCTTTTTTCTTTCTTCATCAACTGATCCATTTTGTAGTTGTTGAAGTAGGCCATAATCAATACCACGGCAAGTGCAGCGATAGTATAATAAACAAATGTTGGAATGGGTACCGGATCGCCGGCTGCATACGAATGCAAACCCGACAGATAATAATTCACACCAAAATAGGTCATCAATACTGAGCTGAATCCCACCACCGACATGGCATTAAAGAAGTATCTTCCAACAAGGCCCGGAATAAAATTCAGGTGAATTATCACAGCATAAACCAAAATCGTAACTAACGCCCAGGTTTCCTTTGGGTCCCAGCCCCAATACCTTCCCCAGGATTCGTTTGCCCAAACCCCACCAAGAAACGTCCCGATAGAGATCATGTACAAACCAATGGTTAAGGTAGCTTCGCTGGTAAGGGATATTTCCTTGATGGTAAGGTTAAAACTTTCAAGATTATTCTTGTTCTGAAAAATAATCAACAACAAATTGAACAAGCCCAACACCATACCCAGGCCTAAAAATCCATAGCTGGAGGTGATGATGGCCACGTGTATAGTTAACCAAACAGACTTAAGTACAGGAACCAGGTTGGTAACTTCGGGGTTCATCCAGTTGAGGTGAGCTACAAACAAGGTGAGCGAAGCCAGTACAGTTGTTGCAGCCAGCGCAATACTGGATCTTCGTGCCAGCAGGAAGCCTGCAAACATGGTAGCCCAGGCAATAAATATCATCGATTCGTAGCCATTGCTCAACGGTGCATGGCCTGAGATATACCAGCGTGCTGCAAGCCCGAGGGTTTGAAAAATAAAGGCTATCAGTAGGATTCCGACGATAGTCTTTCGAAGGATGCCAATCCTGAATTTTGGAAAAACAAGGTTTAAGAAAAGTATGAGCAAAAAACCTACTCCGAATAGACCATAAAACTTAAACAACCTTTCAAAAACATCAGCTTTATTATTTAAAACCTCAATATTTGTTTTTTGCCCGCTTGGTAGTAGTTCCCCGGCATACTTAAGCTGGTACATATTAATGGCGTTAATCATTTCCGAGGCTGTTTTAAAATTGCCATCCTGATATGCTGCAAACAAGGATTCAGTATACATCAGAATAACATTTTTTACAAACAAACTGTCTTCGCGGGAAATACCTTCTACCTTATCATTAGGGTTGTACCACCGTGCTTTAGGATCGTAAGATCTCGGGAAAAACCGAAGATAGTTGCCGGAATACAACATATAAAAAATATTCACTTTTTCATCAGCCTTGATTACCTCCTTATCGAACTTGGTTTGATCCATTGTTTTCTTCTGATGGGCTTCATCAACATAGGCACCCAACTTGTAACTGCTTTGCTGATCGAAATTGAAAAAATCAGAAAAGGAAGCATACTTACCGTTGATGTTGAGTAAATTCCGAAGATCAGCATTCTTGACCTTGATAAGAGGAACAGTTTGCCATGTAGCCGGATCAGAAAAAATTCCAATAAAAACCTGGTCAGAATTGAGTCCCTCAAGTGTACTTTTCCCGGTAAATTTTCTCAGGAGTTTACTGCTTAAGGTATTCATGGGCTCCAATCTGCCATTGGTACTCAGTACGATCAGCTTTCCAAATTCATCTGCATGATCTTTTTCAACAACATTAACTTTAACTCCATTTACCTGCTGTGTCTCCGAAAAAGCTATTGAAGGAAGTATCAATCCAATAAATAAAACAGATGATAAAAGGGATGTTCGTTTTTTACGGGTTTCACTGATCATTCGTAAAACATTTCTGAAACGGGTTTTGCGGCTGGTTAACGATAATAACATCCCGGCAGCCATCAGGGCATATCCAATATAGCTGATAATGGTTCCCAGTCCATCATGATTTACCGACAATACGGTACCCAACTCATCGGTGTCGTACGATGATTGGTAAAACCTATAGCCTTTGTAATTGAGAATATGGTTCATAAAAATCCTGAAATCGAACTGCATGTTGTCTTTTTCATCAATAAGGGTTACTTCACTGGCATAAGACGATGGGCTGTTTGAACCAGGATACCTGTCGAGGATAAACTTATTGAGTTTGATCTCGAAAGGAAGATGAATGTTTATGGAGCCATATGAAAGTTTAATGCTTTCTCCTTCAATTTCGATGGGTTTAAAATCGCCGATAATTCCTTTTTTGCCCCAAACAACTACTTCGTTGGTCTTGTTACCTGTAGCAACTTCAAGTACCATTGCATCCATTCCATTGCCCTTATTCTCCTGATTTGAGGGCACTGGCCGCAGGGATGCACTCTCTTCAAATTGACGAAGTACAATTCTATTCCCCCCAATAGTGTATAACTGCATGGGAATAAAAGCAACCATTTCTCCAGCAGTTATTGTATCAGTAGTCTGCATACCCATATTCATGATGAACATATCAAAAGGTGCTGAGATAAACAGCTGATTTCCTTCCAGTGAAATCTGCACTGCAGAGGCATTTGACGGATCATCAAAAGCCAGCCTGAAATCAGCCAGGCGGGTGGATTCATGTTGCTTTAACACAATCGATTCGTTTCCTTTGGGTGTTGCAATCATCATTGATGCAATGGGATCGCCATTGGGTACTTTTGAAATTACCATGCTGGCGTTTCTAACAAAACTAATTGTCTTTATATCGATGGAGCGATTTCCGGTATTAACCGAAAAGCCCGGGTGTTGCTTATCATTTCCAGACAGCAAAACTCTTTTCCTCTTCACGAGATCCTGCCCTTCTTTTGCAAATACCGCTGATATATAGGTTTCTGTGGAAACCAGTTTATTGGATGAGGCACCCTCACGAATATGCATCATGCCCTCGAAGCCATAATACCGTGTAATTGCTGAGCCAACCAACATTACAATAAAAGCAATGTGAAACAAAAAAAGTGAGTATTTTTTTCTTTGCCAGATCTGGTTTACTACCAGGCTTCCGCTAAGGTTAATAGCTAAAAGCACCAACAAAATTTCGAACCAGGTAGCATTGTATACAGCAACTTTTGCAGCGATGGTCCCAAAATCATTTTCTATAAATGTGGCAACGCCTGCCGAAAGTGCAAACATCATCAATAATACCACGGTCAGTTGCATCGAAAATAGTGAGTCTAGTATCTTTTTCATTGAGCATTAATATCAAGTTGTTAATAAATTCCAAAAATTTCAGGCGTCAAATATACAAATGAAACTATGATAATGTGTTTTTTGTTTAAAACACTGCTCGTTTTTTTGGAAGCCCAACAGGAAAATTGGATGGGTCAAAATTCACAAGATTCGGGGTTTTTTAACGGTACAGGTTATCTTTTTGGGGGGGGAAAGCAGTTGCATTCCCTATAAAATCTGTTACCGAACAAGAAGAGAAATCATCTACCCACCCTCCGGTACCATCGGCAATGTCCCGCTCCTGGGCACGAACCTGAACAAAAGAAACAACTATTAAAAATAACACAAAAAGAACTTGGCTTTGGCTTTCATTTCCTTTGTTTTTTTCGTGAAACAATATTAACAAAGAAATAAACGTCTTTAAAATCTTATACAAATTTTAATAAAAAGTATAAACTAAAAAGTCCATCTCAGACATTATTAACATTCACATTTAGTATTAACAAATTTCAAATTTTAGTTTCTATGAAAAAAACAATTGTGGCATCTTTATTTTTCCTGATGACCTACAACTTTGCTTCAGCGCAAATTAACCTCGAAACCGACTATGAACACTCTGGCGCATACATCCAACTTGCCAACTCCGGCTATAAATTCTATGTAATGGATGTATCGCTCAACCAATGCAGGATTTATAATACCGACCATTCGTTGTGGAAAACGATTGACCTTACAGTTCCATCTGGTCATTACCTGTATGATATAAGGTATGTTTCTGAAAACCTTTTTACCAACGATAACTCTGTTTCACTCATTTACATCTACTATTTTTATGATGAAGTTTACCAGTACTACACCTATACACTTAAAATTCTGAATGAGGATGGATCCCAATTGAAAACTGTTGAAGGTGCTCAATATGCCTATGTGAACGATGTGGGAGAAGAGGGCACCAAGCTCACTGTTTACGCGTATGATTACAGCTTTTTTCCATATTCCATTTTAACTATAATTTATGACTTGCCTGGCGAGTTGCTGTCATCTGATGGTGGACCCGAAAATCAATTAAATACGCGAAATGCCTTTCCAAACCCAAGCACCGACTATTCAATTATTCCATATGAACTACCCCAGGGTATCAGAGAAGGTGAAATTCAACTCATGAACATAAAAGGAAAACTTATCCATACTTTCAGGATTGACCATCAGTTCGACAACATACAAATCAATACCAGCCAATATCCTCACGGAACATACATTTACCAGATTTCTGCAGGAGAATACACATCAGGTGCAAAAAAGCTGATTGTGAATTAAAATTACAGCATCCAGCAGACTTAACTAAAAACAGAGTAAGAAATGAACATAAAAAAGAACGTTGCAGTCAGTGGTGCCGGGATGATCTTTAATCCCGATACCGGCGAAACCTACACGGTCAATCCCATTGGTGCAGAGATCATCAATGGTGTTAAAGAAGGAAATTCATTAAATGAAATCAGTGAAGTAATCACATCGAGGTATGCTGTTGAACCTTCGACATTCCAAAATGACTTCGAGGATTTTGTTAATCTGATGAGAAACTTTTCGTTGATTGAAGATGGCGAATAAACGAATGTTGAATATCGCTGTATCGGGATTAAATGCCATCGACAGTCCTGGGCCTGGTGTTGCCGTAATCAGATCACTCCGGGAAGCCAAAAGTTTCGATTGCAGGATCATTGGCCTGGCTTATGAGTCTCTGGAACCTGGCATTTTCATGCACGACCTGGTGGACAAAACCTACCAGATACCCTACCCTTTAGCAGGTATTGACGCCATATTGGAACGCATCGAATATATTCATTCCAAAGAAAAGCTTGATGTGATTATTCCAAATTTTGATTCTGAATTGTATCCATTCATTCGTTTGGAATCAAAACTGAAGGAAATGGGGATTCATATGTGCCTGCCTACCATGGAGCAGTTTGAGGAGAGGCACAAAATGAACCTGAATGAATTTGGTGAGAAATACGGAATCCATGTCCCCAAAAGCAAAAACATCAGTAGCAGCAGCGACATCAGGGACATTTCCTCAGATTTTAAATACCCCGTTCTCGTTAAAGGAAAATATTACGATGCATATGTAGCCTACAATGATGACCAGGCTAAAACATATTACAATAAGATCAGTGCCAAATGGGGATTGCCCATTATTATCCAGGAGTTTATACACGGTACCGAGTTTAATGCTACTGGCCTTGGCGATGGACTTGGCAATACAATTGCCGCTATTCCTATGCGCAAGCAATACATTACCGAGAAAGGTAAAGCCTGGGGAGGCATTTCAATTGCTGATAAAAAAATGCTTGCCCTTACAGATCAATTTATCAGCCAGACCAAATGGCGTGGTGGCTTTGAACTTGAACTGATGAAAGACAAGGAAAATAAGTATTTCCTGCTGGAGATCAACCCACGTATGCCAGCATGGATTTATTTGTCTGTTGGTGTTGGGCAAAACATTCCGGAAGCCCTTGTAATGCTTGCTTTGGGTAAAAAGGTAGAGCCTTTTACAAAATATTCTGTTGGTAAAATGTTCGTCCGCTATGCCTGGGATATGATTGTTGATATTAAAGAGTTTCATGAGATATCATCTGAAGGGGAGCTGGAAATATAGGAACTGAATTGATGAAGTAATGGAGCGTTGGAAAAATGAAATTGGAAAATGGGAATGGAGATCTCCTAACTTCAAACCTCTTTCAAAAATAATAAATGACTAAAAAAAACTCAAAAAACATGGATAAATTAAGATATGAACGCCCGGTAATAAAACGTGTTGAGAGCGATATGCCCAATAAGTTTGGTATAAAGACCGAGCGCTTTCCCAAAACACATATCGATGGAGTAGCGGTAAAAGACCTGATCAGAGATTACGGATCTCCCCTTTTTGTGTTGTCAGAGAAATCTATACGGAACAATTTTAAAAAGGCGCAAAAGGCGTTTAAAATGCGCTACCCCAAAGTTCAATTTGCATGGTCGTATAAAACAAATTACCTTGATGCAGTGTGTAACATTTATCACCAGGAAGGATCGTGGGCTGAAGTGGTCTCTGGTTTTGAGTACGACAAGGCATTGACAAACGGTGTAAACGGGAAAAGGATCATATTCAACGGACCGGATAAAACCAGAGAAGACCTTGAAAAGGCTATCAAAAATGAATCGCTAATACACATCGATCATCTTGATGAACTGTACACCATTACCGAACTTACAGAAACAACAGATAAAAAACCAAGGGTTGCCATTCGTGTAAATATGGATACCGGTATCTACCCTATGTGGGACCGCTTTGGTTTCAATTATGAAAACGGCCAGGCATGGGATGCCATCAATAAGATTATGGCCAATGGTAAGATGGATTTTTTGGGTTTGCACTGCCACATTGGTACATTTATGCTTAGCACTACTGCCTATGGTATTGCTGCCAGAAAGTTGGTTGATCTTGCATTGGGTATCAAACGTAAGTTTAACCATAACATTAAATACATCGATTTGGGTGGTGGGTTCCCTTCTAAAAACACACTCAAGGGCGCATACCTGCCAGGGCACGACACCAATCCATCCTTCGAGGAGTTTGCCGAAGAAATATCATCCGCCATTCTCAACTCAGAATATAACACGGATAATCTACCCCTACTCATCCTGGAAACAGGCAGGGCATTGGTAGATGAGGCAGGATTTTTACTGGGAAGTGTAATATCGAATAAAAGATCATCAACAGGTAAACGCAACACGATTATCGATATCGGTGTAAACCTGATGTTTACTTCGTTCTGGTACGACCATAAAATTACCCCTGCACAAGAATTTACTCAATTCACCGAAGAGACAACACTGTACGGACCGCTGTGTATGAACATTGATGTAATCAGGGAAAATGCCCCGCTGCCGTTGCTCAACAAAGGTGATCATTTCGTAATTCACAATGTGGGAGCATACAATATGACCCAGTGGATGCAGTTTATTACCTTGCGGCCAAATGTGGTATTAATCGACCTGGACAACCAGGTACACATCATCAGGAAGGCCGAAACCATGGATGCATTGGAAAACTTTGAAAGCGTTCCGGAGCATTTGATTAATTTTGAACTTTAGAAGATTGATTGGAAAGCTGGAAAAATGAGTGCTGGTGAAATGCAGAACTAATAGTGCATCTTAATTAATGTCAATAAAAACAAAAAAAGCTTCGGGGATTTTAATTGATGGCTTACTTAACAGCTACTCCCAGATCTTCTTCTCGAAGAATAAAATCTTTGCCGGAATACTTGTTCTCGTTACATTTTTTGATCTTGTTGCCGGCATCAGTGGTTTATTCTCAGTTATTACCGCAAACCTTGCTGCCACACTTATCGGTTACAACAAAGAAAAGGCAGCTGGCGGTAATTATGGATTTAATAGCTTACTGGTAGGTTTGGGAATTGGTGTTTTTTACCAGCCAGGCATTGCATTTATATTTGTGCTGCTTTTCGCATCCTTGTTTACCTTGTTTCTAACCATTTGGATGGAAGGCTATTTTGGGAAATATGGCCTTCCCTATCTCAGCTGGCCTTTCCTTTTTGCAATCTGGGTGGTTACTCTGGCTTCGCGCACCTTCACAACACTTGAGATCAGCGAACGTGGGCTTTACATCATCAATGATATGTACAGCTATGGCGGCATACCCATGGTGAAAATGTACGACCTGGTGAACAACCTCCCGCTTCACGAATCCATCATTATTTATTTTAAATCGCTGGGTGCAATATTTTTTCAGTACCATCTTCTCGCTGGTATATTGATTGCAATTGGATTGTTAATATATTCCCGAATTGCATTTCTGCTATCGCTGGTTGGGTTTTTTACCGCATACTTCTACTATCTTTTTATTGGAGCAAATCTTAGCGAATTGAGCTATGGATATATCGGCTTCAATTATATCCTGACTGCCATTGCTATTGGTGGCTTTTTTATTATTCCATCGAAATATTCATTTTTGTGGGTGATATTACTAACGCCCATCATTTCATTTATCATCACTGCCACAAGTGTATTTTTCGTTAGCTTGCAACTTTCTATCTTTTCGCTGGCCTTCAATATCGTGGTAGTGCTTTTTATATATGTGTTGAAATTCAGGGAGCGATATTTTACCAAACCTGAGTTGGTAAGCGTCCAGCAGTATTCCCCAGAGCAAAACCTATATGCCCATCAAAATTACAATAAGCGTTTCGATGTACTTGCACAAACTCCACTTGTACTTCCGTTTATTGACGAATGGACCGTTACACAAGCCCACGACGGAGAACACACCCATCTTGATGATTGGCGCCATGCCTGGGATTTTGAGATATTTGATGAGGATGGTGAAAAATATAGTTCTGAGGGCCTTAGGCCGGAAGATTATTACTGTTACAACAAAGCCATAAAAGCGCCTGCTGATGGTATTGTTCAGGAAATAAAGGATGGTCTTCCCGACAATCCAATCGGAGAAATGAACCTCGACAAAAACTGGGGAAATACCATTGTGATCAAGCACCACGAAAAATTATTTACCAAGATCAGCCACCTGAAAAACGGAGAATTTAAAGTAGCAAAAGGAGATTCTGTAAAACGGGGTGATATCGTCGCTTATAGCGGAAACTCAGGCCGATCACCGGTACCACACATCCATTTCCAGGTTCAGGAAACCCCATTTATCGGATCAACGACCATAGATTACCCACTGGCAAAGTATATCCTTAAAACAGATTCCGGGTTTGAGTTGAAGACATTTGATCGTCCACAGAGTGATCAAACAATCAATAACATCGGTAAAAATGAATCTCTGGTAAAAGCATTTAACTTTACTCCAGGACAAAAAATCACTTTTGAAATTAGTAATGAAGAAAGTGAGATTGTAAGTTGGGATGTTAAATCTGACATCTTAAATAACACTTACCTGGAGTGCAGAAAAACAGGATCAAAGGCATGGTTTACAAATGATGATACCCTGTTTTATTTCACCCATTTTGATGGTGACATGGAATCATTGCTGTGCTACTTTTACCTTGGTGCTTATAAAGTGGCTCTTGGTTTTTATAAAAACCTTACAATTAACGATGTGTATCCATTGGCAGTTTCCAAAAATAAGTTTTGGCTCTTCATACAGGATTTCCTTGCCCCTTTCCATTTTTTCATGAAAGCAAATTTTTCCATGAAATATGTTAAAATGGTGGATGACATCAGCGATAGTAATATATACCTGGCTTCCGAAGCCAAAATGCGTTTGTCGAAAAACACACGCCGGAAATTAAATTTTCAAATTGAAATCAATAATTCTATCATTGATAAGTTTGAAGTAGGTGGTAAAAATTTGTCAATAGTAGCTAAAGAGATCAAATCTTGAAAATCCCTTCCAATAAATACCAAAAATACTTTCTGTTTATAACCTGCTTGTTTGTAATGATACTGACGGCTTATTTGCCATTGACACTTGAAGCACAGAAAGAAAAACCATCTTTCAGGAGTATCGATAGCCTGACCTATGCATTATATTCGCAGCAGCAATGGAATGAAATGATTGAATCCGGTAATCTTGCCCTGGCACATAACATCGATTACTTTTACTTACGCATGAGGATGGGTATAGCATGGTATTCAAAAGAGAATTACCACCAATCCATTCCACATTTCGAAGCTGCCCTGAAGTTTAATGCAGCGGATCAAACTGCATTGGAATATCTCTATTTTTGCTACCTGATGTCGGGCCGACAGGCCGATGTTCGACGGACCAAACCTAAACTCAGCAAAACAGCCCTTGAGAAAATTGGTGTGAAGCGAACTGGAATACTTGAAGAAATTTATGTTGAAGGAGGCCCCGGAATAGCTTCAAATGAAAAAGTAACTGATAAATTAAAACAGCCCGCCCCCGAGTATAACATTTATAATGAAACTTATTTTTACGATAACTATGCCTATTTTCATGGAGGAGCAAAATTTTACATCTCACCAGCAATAAGCACTTACCAGAGCTACGGATTGGTAAACGCACCATTTACACAAAGGGTCCGGTATCAAAATCAACCCCTGGAAGATTTTACCTTTACCACGCATCAAAACGAATACTACGGCAATTTGGTGATTGGATTGGCCAACGGAATCCAGATAACTCCAGCCTGGCACTTCATCTGGTTTGAAATGCAAAACAGGCAATTTCGTTATGATACCATTACTTTTCGGCTCGTGTCCGACACCGTTGTTGAAGGTATTCACGATTTTGTTTTTTCATTTTCGGTTAAGAAAGATTTTCCTGTTTTTTCACTTGGATTGGATGGTACCTTCGGGATATTCGACAACGTGAACCAGGGTCAACTTGGAATATCTGCCTGGGTATATCCGTTTGGGAATTTGAATTTTTATGCCCAAACCAGCCTGATCAACAGTTGGCAACCGGAAGAATATAACCTGATTTTTTATCAAATGTTGGGTGGGCGGCTTGTTAAAGACCTTTGGCTTGAAGGCAGTTTTGCTATTGGCAACCTGACCAATTTTGCCGAAAACAATGCGTTTATTATCTACAATGCCCCAGAAAAAATAAATTATAAATTTGAAACAGTTTTGATCTATAGTTTGAACAAGCATCTTGAATTTTCGGCAAGATACCGCCTGATGCAACGTGAAAATGAATACTTATATTATTATACTTTTGATGACTTTAATGTGACTACAACCGAGTACTTTTTTCACTCAGTAATTGGAAGTGTTAAATGGCGACTTTAATAAAAAAACCTAAAACATCAATATTGATTTTCCTTGCACTGTTGGCTATATCAACAACAGGTCAAAACTTTGAAGCGCTTCAAATCGCATTTTCAAAAAGTTATGTGTTTGAATCGGAAAAGGAATACAACAAAGCCATCGAAGAATTATTGAAGGTTTACCAGGAAGATTCATACGAGATCAATATCAGGCTGGGCTGGTTGAATTACCTGGCCGGTGAATATCCTCAATCGTCAGCTAGCTATGAGTTGGCCATTCAACTCAAACCCTATTCAGTGGAAGCTATGTTTGGTTATACATATCCATTGTCGGCAATGGGAAATTGGGGTCTTGTTAAAGCACAGTATATCAACATCCTCGAAATCGATCAAATGAACTCCTTTGCCAACTATCAACTTGGGTTGATCTACTACAATGCTGAGGATTATACGAGTGCATTCAAACATTTCGAAAAAGTGGTTAACCAATACCCCTTTGATTATGACGGTACCCACATGTTTGCCTGGACTCACTACAGGCTGGGTAAACTTCGAGAAGCTGAGGTTTTATTCAGGAAAGCTTTACTGATCAAGCCAGGAGATGCTTCTGCCCTAGAAGGTTTGGACCTGGTGAAGTAACCATCGTATTCTTCCATTAACGTCTCCTATCCACTGATTATGTCTTTTGGTTTAATCTGGGACTATTTCCGATGATTTGCTTTCCTTTGTATTAAATATGATTCAGCGGTTTAAAACTAGAATAGTTACAATTGGTGATGTTTCTGTTGGTGGTGACAACCCAATCAGGATACAATCCATGACCAACACCAATACCATGGATACTGAAGCAACGGCTATCCAGGCCATCGCTCTTTGCAATTCAGGTTGTGAAATAGTAAGAATTACCGCACCCGCAATAAAGGAAGCCGAAAACCTGAGATCGATTAAAAATGAGATTATCAGGCGTGGACATGACATTCCCTTAATCGCTGACATCCACTTCAATCCAAAAGCAGCCGAAATTGCAGCAGGAATTGTTGAAAAAGTTAGGATCAACCCTGGGAATTACACCGACCGCAATACCGGGAAAACCAATTTTACCGACCATGAATACCAGGAAAGCATCGAACGAATCAGGCAAAAGATTACTCCTCTTATCGAAATTTGCCAAAAAAACAATACTGCCATTCGCATCGGTGTAAATCATGGCTCACTATCCGAAAGAATTATCGATCGTTTTGGTGATACTCCAATGGGAATGATGGAAGCAGCCCTGGAGTTTATAAGGATTTGCCGGGATTTGAATTTTCATAATTTGGTCCTTTCCATGAAAGCCAGCAATGTGAGAATTATGGTTTATGCAACCCGGCTCCTAATACAAAAGATGTCAGAAGAAGGTATGGATTATCCCATCCACCTGGGAGTAACCGAAGCCGGAGATGGAATGGATGGACGCATAAAATCAGCCGTCGGCATAGGCACTTTGCTGGCTGATGGCATTGGTGATACAATTCGTGTTTCACTCACAGAGGACCCGGAAAACGAAATACCGGTTGCAAGAAAAATCATCAAATACTTTGATGGTACCCCGGTGAAATATAAAAGTGACGTTTTTACAGAATCCTATTCTAACCTTTTTGATTACAATCCAAGGTTGGCTGATAAAAGTTCATTTCCTGATACTCTGCGATTTCCTTTAGTTGTTGGCCATAAAAAAAATGTTGACCCAAGTGCTGATATTAGTGAAGAAGAATTGGCCGACATCTATTCTGGTTGGAGGCCATTTGTTGATCTGGAAGAGATAGAAAGAAAAGTCCCAGAATGTTTACAAGAAGGGATAATCTTTGGCTATAAATCAAAACAGGCTGTTTTCGAATACAGAAAACTTTTCGAGTTAATGGACAGGTTAAAAGAAAAAAATCCCATCATTTTAAAAAGGGAGTACTCAAATAATATTGAAACTGATATAGCCATTGAGGCTGCCATCGACCTGGGACCACTTTTTGTAGATGGCATGGGAGATGGCATCTGGATAATAAATCATAATATCCCGCCTGAAAAAAACACTGAACTCTCTTTTCAGATTTTGCAAGCTTCGGGAGCTCGTATCTCAAAAACTGATTTTATCGCCTGTCCATCATGCGGAAGAACCCAATACAACATCCAAAAATCCTTGAAGGAAATCAGGGCAAAAACCTCACACCTCAAAGGATTAAAAATAGCAGTGATGGGCTGCATCGTCAATGGCCCCGGCGAAATGGCCGATGCAGACTATGGATATGTAGGT